>ERZ791879.111-NODE-111-length-93008-cov-14.655643_pt1 | contig 93008 bp, 90 predicted proteins | sample MGYA00510162_ERZ791879 | MGnify/ENA primary metagenome ERZ791879 (study PRJEB30046, sample SAMN00792113) | human gut metagenome | study: EMG produced TPA metagenomics assembly of the A metagenome-wide association study of gut microbiota in type 2... | reverse complement strand
GAGGCTGTAGTGGTTGAAGCAAGAAGCTCCGACTTCTAAACGAAGTGTAAGTCGGAGTAGTTCACGACTAGAGATTCTAAGGAATCTCTTTTTTCTTTATATAAGTGACAGATAAGCGATAAAGTTGTATGATAATCACGGTGATGAAATGAATAGAGAAAAGACAAAACAAATTGTAACAGGAGCATTTATGGCAGCTCTTTTTGGAGTGTTATCAGTTGTAAATGTTTATACAGGGACGATGTTTGATATTATTTTTATTTATCTAATGACAGTTGCCTTAGCTTATTATACGTTTAAGTTTAATGAAAAGATGGCTGTTCTTGTCTTGTTTACAAGTACGTTTATTTTATTTTTAACAGGTGAACTATTTTTTACTTTGTATTCTTTTTTTACTTTACCATTAGGTATTTTATATATTTATTGTATAAAAAAGAAGATTGATGGTAAATGGATTTTAAGAGTTTATAGTATGTTGAAGAATTATATTGTTTTATTTTTATTAAATTCTTTATTAGGTTTAAATACTTTTACAGATGCAAAAGATATTTATTATAGTATTGTTGGTCTTTTTCCTTTTTTAGAAAGTGATTTTTTAAAGAATGGAATGTTTATTATTTTATGGATCGTTTTATCATTTTCAGAAGTTTATATTATTAAAGTTTACACGAATCTATTTATCCTTCGAATGAATAAAAATAAGATGATGAAATAAATGAATTCATGTATAATATAAGGTAATAAAGAGGAGGGTATTTCATGATTAAGAAGCTTATGCAACTTAGAAATACAATAGTTGCTTTATTAGGTATAGAATTTGTATTAGTTTTATTAACTTATATGTTTTTACAAAATCGTGTTACTTTAGCTTTAATGATTTATATTTTAATAAAAAATGTTGTTTGTATCATTGTTCTCTATTATCTCCATAATATGTTTAGTGAAACAACTTATAGTGTTAAAGAAGCATTAAATAATGAATCAAAGAATGCTTTGATTTTTGGTGGAATAGGGCTTATTAAATATGATGAAAATAGAAATGTTGTTTGGGTCAGTGATTTATTACATGAACTTGGTATTCGTATCGTAGGGAAGAAATTACTTGAATGGCAACCTTTACTCGCAATACTTTTTGAAGATGAAGATGTTAGAACAATAGATATTAATTCTAGAAAATATGAAGTTTATAATTCTAGAAATAATCGTTTATTATTTTTAAAAGATGTAACAGATTTAACAACGATTGAAAAGGAATATAATGATCAACAATTATGTGTTGCCTATTTAACAATTGATAATTATGATGATTCTATTGAATATGCAGATGAACAAAAATCAGTCATGATTGAAACAACTTCAAGACAAATGATTTTTGATTGGGCCAAAGATAATGGAATTATCTTAAAAAGATATAAAGAAGATGGTTATTTAGCTGTTTTTAATGAAAGGATTTATCGTAAACAAGTAGAAGTTCGTTTTTGTATTTTAGATGAATTTAAACAAAAGATGGAATCAATTGGTGCCGTGATGTCTTTATCAATGGGAATAGGAAGAGGATCTAAAGTTTTACGTGAATTAGATGAACTTGCTTTTAGTGCTATTTCTTTATCGTATTCACGTGGTGGAGATCAAGTGGCAGTAAAAACATTAGATGAAGAAATTCGATATTTTGGTGGAAATAGTGAAAATAGTGAAAAAGCGAACCGTGTTAGAGCACGTGTTATTTCACAAACACTAGCAAGTATAGTAAAACAAAGCCAAAATATCCTTATTATGGGACATAAACAATCTGATTTAGATTCTTTTGGAGCAAGTTTAGCGGTTGCTAAATTTGCTAAAGCATTTGAAAAGGATGCTTATGTGATTGTTGATGAAAATTCTTTAGAAGAAAAAACAGGAAATATTGCACGTCGTTTAATGGCAGAGGATTTATATAAAGGAAAAATTATTTCTCCTGCAAAAGCCATTGATTTAATTGATGAAGATACATTACTTATTTGTGTTGATAATCATAAGCCAGCATTGGCTATTAGTGAAGAACTTTTGGATAAGGCTGAAAAGATAGTCGTGATTGATCATCATCGTCGAGGGGAAGACTTTGTTGATTCACCAATTTTAACTTATTTGGAACCAGCTGCTTCTTCAACTGTAGAATTAGTGGTTGAATTATTTGAGTATCAAAGAGTTGAAATTGAAGTTTTACCAACAGAAGCAACTGTTATGTATGCGGGAATGTTGGTGGATACAAACTATTTTAGAAATCATGTTGGATCACGTACTTTTCAAATTGCTTCAAAGCTTAAAGAAAAACAAGCGAATGTTTCTAGAGCTTATGAGTTCTTGCAAGATGATTACAAAACGACACAAGAAAAAATGTCTATTTCAGCTAATGCATATCGTTTTGGAAATGATATACTAATAGCATATGGAAATGAAGAAGAAATTTATACAAGACCTCTACTAGCGAAAGTTGGTAATGAGTTATTAAATATTGCTGAAATTAAAGCAGTATTTGTTGCAGGACGCGTAGATAAGGATAAGATTGCTATTTCTGCTCGTTCTAAGGCAGAGGTTAATGTACAATTGATTATGGAAAAACTTGGAGGTGGTGGTCATTTTTCAATGGCTGCTTGTCAGGTTGAAGAAAAAACTGTTAAGGAAACGATCGATAAGTTAGAAGAAGCTATTGATCAATATTTGGATGAAAGAGGGTAAAAAAGATGAAAGTAGTTTTATTAGAAGATGTTAGAAAAGTAGGTAAAAAAGGGGATGTTGTCAATGTATCTGATGGATATGGACAAAACTTCTTAATTAAAAATAAATTAGCTGTTAAGGAAACAGCAGGTGCTAAAAAGATTTTAGAACAACAAAAAGAAGAAGCAAGATTACAAGATATTGAAAACAAGAAAAATGCGGAAGCACTAAAAGAAAAAATTGAAGGTATTACATTAGAATTTGTTTTAAAATCTGGTAAAGATGGTAAAACATTTGGAAGTGTTTCAACAAAACATATCGTTGAACAATTAAGAGAAAAATATGATATTAGAGTCGATAAAAGAAAATTTATCAATGCACATCCAATTGGAGCATTAGGATATTCAAACTTAAAAGTTGAACTATACAAAGGAGTTATCGCTACTATTAGAGTTCACTTATCTGAAAAATAGGAGGGAGATTTATGCCAAGAGTTTTCCCACATGATTTAGAGGCAGAACGTTCTTTACTGGGATCTATGCTTATATCAAAAGAAGCTTGCCAAGATATTTTGAATAAGTGTGAAGATAGAGATTTTTATGAAGAATCACATAAAGTATTATTCAATGCAATGAGTGAACTTTCGAGACAAAATATACCTGTTGATGTTACAACGATTACTTCTTATCTATTAGATCATAGCCAATTAGATAAAGTAGGTGGAGTAGAATACTTAAGACAATTAAGTGATTCAGTTCCAACTTTAGCTCATAGTGAATATTATTTAAAGATTATTCATAATAAATCGATTTTAAGAAAAATCATCAATGAAACAACAAAAATAGCTGAAAATGCTTTTGGAGATATTGAAGATATTGATGGTTTTATTGATGAAAGTGAAAAAACAATGTTGGCCATTACGAGAGATCGTAATGCCGGAGAATTCGTCGATGTAAAAAAAGTTATTAGAGAAGTAACGGATCGTTTAAATAAATTACAAAGTATTGATGGTAATATTTCAGGTATTCGTACAAATTTTAGAGATTTGGATAAAATAACATCAGGACTTCAAAAAGGAGACTTGATTATTTTAGCGGCACGTCCAGCAATGGGGAAAACAGCTTTTGCCTTAAATATTGCTCATAATGTTGCTTTTAAATCAGAAGATCCAGTAGCTATTTTTTCATTAGAAATGCCTGCGAGTCAATTAGTACAAAGAATTATTTGTTCCATGGGTGGAATTGAAGGTTCTACCATGAGAACAGGTGAAATATTGAAAACAAATGCAAATAAATACTATGCGGCAGCTGAAAGAGTCAGTAAATGTAATTTATATATAGATGATACGCCAGGAGTTAAAATCAATGAAATTGTCGCTAAATGTCGAAAATTAAAACAAGAACATGGTTTAAAATTAATTGTTATCGATTATCTTCAATTAATTACTGGAAGTTCCAATAATCGAGAATCAAGACAACAAGAAGTCTCAGATATTTCAAGACAATTAAAAATGTTGGCCAGAGAATTAGATGTTCCTGTTATTGCTTTATCACAGTTATCACGTTCAGTTGAACAAAGACCAAATAAACGTCCAATGATGTCTGACTTGCGTGAATCAGGAGCCATCGAACAAGATGCTGATATCGTTACCTTTATTTATCGAGAAGGATATTATAAAGCTAGTGAAGGTAAAGAAGAGGAAGATAATGGTTTAACAGAAATTATTATCGCTAAGCACAGAAATGGAGCAACAGGTGAAGTTAACCTTGCTTTTGAAAAGAATTTTAGTAGATTTACAGACTTAGCACCTATTGGTCCTGATGGAAGTAGTGCGGGTGTAAGAGATGTAAGAGGTTAGGAGAAGAAAGAATGTATCACCAATATCGAGAAGGATATATAGAAGTTATATGTGGATGTATGTTTGCTGGTAAAACAGAAGAACTTATTCGTAGAATTAATGTTTTATCTTATGCTAAACAAAAAATATTAGTATTTAAACCAAAAATAGATGATCGTTATTCAGAAATAGAAATTGCTTCACATTCAGGTAGAAAAGTACCATGTTATGCAATTGATGATCCTGAAGAAATCTTAGATAAAGTAACAGATGATGTTCAAGTTGTTGCTATTGATGAAGTGCAATTCTTTGATGAAAAAATTGTTGATGTATGTGAATATCTTGCAGATAAAGGAGTTCGTGTCATGGTTGCAGGATTAGACAAAGACTTTAGAGGAGAAGCATTTGGTGTTATGCCTGAACTTCTAACAAAAGGAGAATTTGTGACAAAGCTTACAGCTGTTTGTGCAAAATGCGGCTCACCGGCTACACGTACACAAAGACTTGTAGATGGTAAGCCAGCATCTTTCGATGATCCTGTTGTTTTAGTAGGTGCAGTGGATCATTATGAACCAAGATGCAGACATTGTCATGAAGTTGTCAACAAACCTATAAAAATTAAAAGAAGAACTAAAAGTTCACAATAAATTAACATAGATTCATTATTATAAGGGTGTAAAAGAAAACCTCCCCTTAATATAAACAAAGAAAAGGCACATGTTGAGATAACATGTGTTCTTTTTTTGTTGCTATATATCGTTTAACGATATATAATAAAAGTGAAGAAAGTATCGTTAAACGATATAGGAGATGATATAGATGCCAAAAAGAGAAATGGAAGTACTGACTCCACAAATGTATTATGTCTTACTTGTTTTACATCAACCGATGCATGGTTATGAAATTATGAATAAGATTACTGAAATTACGCATGGAGAAGTTACGGTAGGAGCAGGTTCCTTATATACTTTATTACCAAAGTTTGAAAAAGAATGTTATATCAAATTAGTAAAAGTAGAAAATAATAAAAAGATTTATCAAATAACTAATCTAGGGAAAAAGAAATTACAAAAAGAAAAAGAAAGGATGCTTAAACAAATTTCATTATTAGATCAAATAGGAGGATAAGATTATGTATAAATACGTTTTAAGAAATAGTTTGTATTTAGATGATGAATTACAAGATTATTTTAATGAGATGTCGAAAAAAGGTTGGCGCTTAGATTTTGTTAGTTATTATTATCGCTTTGTAAAAGATGAACATGTTTATAAGTATCAAATAGATTACACCCCTATATCTAGTGAATATCAAGATATTTTAAAGGAAATGGGGTATCACGAAGTAAGAAATTCATTTGATGATTTTAGAGTTTTAGAAAATGAAAATGTTGATGCACCTGATTTAAATACAGAATTTGTTTTTGATAAAAATAATAAAATGAAACAATTTAAAAAGATTCGCTATTTTATTTATCCAATTTTAGCTTATTTCTTATTTTGGTTAGGTAAGATTTTTATAAAAGATATTGTAGAGATAGGTAAACCTGTTCTTTATTATGAAGGATTTGGTTCATTGTTGATGGGTATTGTTTTTATTATTTTATCATTTGTACTCTTATTTGTGACAATTTTAAATTTTTCTATTTTATATGCATTAAAAAATGATAAAGATTTAAAAAGCTTAAAGAAACTAAACAGTATTAAAGACCATTTAAGTATTCTATTTTATATTTTGTTATTAATAAGTGGTGTTTTTTACTTATTGAAATCATTTATAACATTAGATTTAAAAGTCATTGTTTATCTTTTACTTACATGTATTATAGGAGTAGTTTTATCACGTATTATTAAAAATAATAAATATAACAGTGCCATTGCTGCTTTTGTAGCTATTGCTATTTGTGGACTTATTTTTCCTCAGGTACAAATGGATGATTCATTATTTGAAAGTAGCACTGTTAAAACAAAAATTACAAATTATGAAAAAGATATAAAAGATACAACATGCACCTATCCACAATTAGATGTCTTGATTAAAAAAGATAAGTATAAAGATGAAATCTTTAAATACATCATTATCAAAACAGAACATGATACAAGAGATAATCAAAATTTTGAAAAAGCAGTAAATACAAAATCTAATGTTTCATGGGACAGTAATAAAACACAATATGTTCATTATGAAAAAGCTATTCAATCCTTTAATAAAAAAGGAAATACATATGACAATGGAACATATGTAATCAAAGTATTAAAAAATAGAATTATTACAAGATACAAATAATAAGGGAGGATAAGACAATGAAACACAAATATGTTTTAAGAAATAGTTTGTATTTAGATGAAGAGTTACAAGAATATTTTAATAAGATGTCTAAAAAAGGTTGGCGTTTAGATTTTATAGGCTATTATTATCGTTTTAGTCATGATGAACATGTTTATAAGTATCAAATAGATTACACTCCATCCTCTAGTGAATATAATGAAGTTTTGAAGGAAATGGGATATCATGATGTAGAAAATGCATTGCCTGATTTTAGAGTGTTAGAAAATAGAAATGTAGATGCGCCAGATTTAAATACAGAATTTGTATTTGATAAAAATAATAAGATCAAACAATTTAAAAAGATGAGATACTTTGTATATCCAATATTAGCTTGTTTCTTATTTTGGATTGGGAAATTATTTTTAACTGATTTCTTTGAAATTGGTTTTCCAATTGTTTATTATGAAGGATTTACTAAATACCTTATATTGTTAATGGTCTTTATTTTAGCTATAGGTATTTTATTATCGTCAATTTTAAATTTTTCAATTTTATATGCTTTAAAACATGATAAGGATTTGAAGATATTAAAGAAATTAAATGGAATTAAAGATTATTTGATTTTTATCATTTCTATTATTTATTTAATAGATATTATTTTAACTTCTTTATTAAGTGCTAATGTTTTTTACATGACTTTTATTCCTATTATAATTATTGGAATATTGCAAAAGTTAAGTCCAAAATTCAATACAAAACAAATGAGATACTTTTTTATAGCAATGCTTACTTTATGTTTGTTTATAAATACGAATCAAAATAACCAACAATATGAAACATATGAAAAAATAGATGATCTTTATGAAAGTGAAGCGGTTAAAACTAAAACTACAAACTGTATAAAAAAAGTAAAAAATCAAGAAATTATTTATTATGAAAGAAATATCACTATTAAAAATGATATTTATAAAAATGGAGTATTTAAATTTATTATTATACTTACTGATTATGAAACAAGAGAAAATAATGCTTATATTCAATTTTTAAATGATGATTATACTTATCAATTTGATACAAATAAAATTCATTACAAAAACTATGACCAAGCAATAAAATCATTTAAGAAAAAAGGAAATACTTATACAAATAAAGACTATCAAATTGTAGTAACAAAAAATAAAATTATTACAACATATAGAGGATCTAGGTGATTAAAGTGAAAAAGATTATTATATTACTATTAGTTGTATTACTTACTGGATGTGGTTTAAAGAAAATAGAAATGAATCATTATGAAATAGATCATATATCATATATGTTTCCATTAAAATATAAACAAAGTAGTGACTCGAATGAATATTATCATTGTTATCAATTAGATAAAAATAATAGAATTACATTAAAAGCCATAGATGTTGAAACTATATCTACAAGAAAAGAAGCTTATACATTTTTAAAAGATGAAATATACCAAAATTATAATACAGAAGAAAACATCAAAAAGAGAAGTTATCAATCAGATAATACGGATAAACCAGGCTATAGATATGAATTTAAAAACAAAAATAATAAAAAAGCTGGTGGACTTGTTTATGGAACGTTTGTAGATAAAAATAAAGTCATTATTTTTAGCTATGAATATAAAGCAGGTAGAGATGAAGAACATGAATCGGAATATGAATATTTGATGAGTGACACAGAATATGGATACTATGATTAAGGCGGTAAGCGTCAATTTATAATCATAGAATAAAAAAACAAACAGTAAGCCTTCATAATGAAGAAAATGTCCTGTTTGTTTTATTGTTGCACCAAAAGAACATATTTCTATGCCTTTTTGTTTTTGTATAGATTTTTTGGTAATTCTTCTGACCATGGCATGATTTTTTCAAGTAAATCTGCTGTCAGCTTATTTCCTGTCATTCTTGTTAGTATGTATTCTATATACTCATATGGTTTTAGACCATTTATTTTTGCACTTTCAATTATGCTGTACGCCGCTCCACTTGCTTTGGCTCCATTGATGCTGTTTGAAAACAGAAAATTTTTTCTGCCAATGACAAAGCTCTTACAACATCTTTCTGCTGAATTATTGCTTATTTCAACTCGCCCATCTTCTATATAATATCTTAAATATTTTTCATTATTGATGGCATATGTCATTGCCGTATCCAAATGTGATTTCTTTGGTGTATGTGGCGCAACTGTTTTCACTATTTCATAGAATTCTTCAAGTACTGGAAGTGATTTTGTTTTTCTTTCTCTGGTTATACGATCATAATCCTTTTTGTATTTTTTATCGTATATCTTCTCAAGATAAAACAGTTTATTGATCAACTGATACATTTTATATGTTTGGGTTTCTTTTATTACTGTCCCTTTTGGCGCAACATCCATTACTTCTACCAGTTTTCTTCTAAGATGAGCAAAACATCCCATGTTTTTTTATATCTTTTATATTTGCATAGGCCTGGTAGCCATCACTTTGAATTACTCCATTAAAGCCTTCAAGATAATCGCTGGCTCTATCATATTTTCTGTCGTTTTCAAACTGATAGAGCACCATCTTCTTTTCTTCGCTTCTTCCTGTTTTATACACCCACATCTAACAGTCCTGTTTTCCTTCACTCTTTTTGAGTTCTAATACTTCCAGCTTTGTTTCATCTGCATTGATATATTCACATTTTAAAAGCTGATCATGCATGTACTCAACAAATTCTTGAAAGTAAAGATCATAGAGTTTCATGATCCAGTTGGACATTGTCTGCCTCGATAATGTAATCCCTATGCGTTCAAGTGCCTTTTCCTATCTGTATAATGGCAAAGAAAGATTGTATTTTTTATCAAGTATCGATGCGAGCAATGATGGTGAAGCAAAACTTTTAGGTATGACTGCTTTAGGCATATCACCTTTGTACATTGGTGTTGTTTCAATTTCTTCATCATACTCCCCGCTGTAAACATATTGAATATGTTTTATGACTTCATAATATTCTTTATGATGGACAAGTTCTTTTCTTTCATTCGTTCCAATCAGTCTTAATGGCTTCCCTGTTTGAGGATCTGTTTTATCTTCCAAATCATGTTCAACAACTGTTTCAGGAAGATCTTCAATCCCTCTTTTCTTTGATTTCTTTCTTGAATGTGATGTAACTCTTACCTGCAGTTCTGGTTCTGTTTTTAATACTGTTGATTCAGTTTCAGCTTCATTGAAAAGGTTGAGTGTCAGTTGATCAGGTATTTCGATCTTTTCGCTTCTTGATCCATAAAATGTTTTTTTATAAAGAACCAGCTGTTCACGAACATAATTCAGTTCCTGTTTCAGACTTTCTATGACTGTATTTTTTGCTTCAAGTTCAGCTTCCAACTGTCTGATTCTTTTATCCTTTTTCATTGTCATCACATCCTTCAAACAGGAAAGATTATACCATAAATTATTAGATGAGAATACAGTTTGATACAGTATCCTCACTAATTTTATTTTCAAATTCCAATCCTTCAATCAGCCAGTTGAGCTGTTGGGGTGTAATCATCAAAACGCCTGATTCCTCATGCTTTTTAAACTTGAATTTTCCATTTTCAAGTCTTCTTGTAAAAAGCCAGAAGCCATTGGCTTCATAATAAAGCATTTTGATTCTATTACGTGAAGCATTGGTAAAAATAAACAAGCTATGATCCAAGACATTCATGCTGAACTGAGATGCAGCAATCAAAGCAAGACCATCAATTTGTTTTCTTATGTCACAAAACTGCTTGGCAACATAAATATTTTTGATTTCATCGGTATTGATAATCATAGCAGGTTCTCCAATAAAATCTTGAGATTTTGTTTGGAACAGGAAATATGATGATGGTCAATATCAAAATCAATAACATCATTACTTTTATCAATGATGACAGGAAGAAAAGTATTTTCTTCTTCAAGAATCAAAGCCTTTTGTTTATAGAAGCTGGAAATACAAATATGATTGTCATTACAATACTTTTTAATTGTCAAACCACTTTGTTTCTGTGCTTCGATAACTTCCTTCCATTTTTCTTTTCCTCTAATTATCAAAAAAGATGCACCTCCTTATTAAGTACATCCTTATTGTATTGAATTCATCAATTATTTATAATCGCTTATTTATTTGACGCTTACCTTTAGATGACTTAGTACCACAAGACCATTTGGTTAGAACACTGGAAGCTACGATAGACTGGAAATTCATCTATCCGTTAGTAAAATCACTTTATAGTGATTTTGGCAGATGTTCTATTAATCCTGTGGGACTTTTTAAAATGATTTTTATCAATTATACATTTGGTATCAATTCTATGAGAATGACCGGTGAAGAAATCAAGGTCAATATGGCTTATAGATGGACTAAGCCAAAAGAAGAATGGATAAAGGATATAAATCCTATCATCGTTGGTAAGATCAACTATTATTTGAATGTCTACAAGGTTCTCAAAGTATTCGAAGGTCACATGCATAGAAATAAGGTTGATATGGAAAAACGCATTCAAAAATTCAAAGAACTAGGTATAGCATTCTACACAAAAAAGAGATTAAAGAAAATGGACGATTCTTTATCAAGATAGTCCGTACATAAATTAAATAAATAGTAAATTGGTAAGCCGTATGCATTAATAGTGCACGTACGGTTTGATAAGGGGCTAGCCTAGTGATAGGTTAGCCTACTTTCTTAAGCACCTTACGTTTAGTAGAAGAAGGAATGTTCAATTGTTGTCTATACTTGACAATAACACGACGTGAACAATGTAATTCTAATTCCTCTAGTTTTTTGAGAATCTGATTATCTGAAAGTGGATGTTCTTTATCTTCATCATCTACTAACTCAACAATAGCCTTTTTAATAGAATCACTGCTATCTCCTGAAGCAGTTTGAGAAACAAGAAGTTTTTTAAGAGGATAAGCCTCACCATTAAAGCTATAGTACTTATTATTTAAAGTACGTGAAATAGTAGATTCATGGAATCCTGTCTCACTTGCAAGCTGTGATAAAGTACATGGATATAATTCATCATCATATAAGAAATATCCACTTTGTATATTTACTAACGCATTTGCGACAATAAGAACAGTTTGATTTCTCTTTGTCATATTCTCCATTAAGAAATGTGCCTCATTAAAATAAGCTTTCATATTCTCATCATTTTTTACTTTTTCATATAGAGTGTCATTCACCATGAGAGCAGGTTGGTTAATAGGTGTAATAGTAATATCTGAATTCTCTACTTCAATGAGTATATCAGGAGATACATAGTCATCATGAGACGTGTTATACATATTACAAGGGAATGGATTACAAGAACGTATTTCATAGAATAAATGATCTATTTCTTCTTTATTTAATCCTGTTGTTTGTTTAATAAGTGAATAATTCTGAGTTAAGATGACATCTTGATAATCTCTAAATAGTGTATAGGTTTTAGTTTTATTATTATTTTTTAACTGAATAAGAATAGAATCAATCGCATCAGAGGCACCCACACCATTAGGTTCAAATGAACGTAATATATCTAAATGTGCATCAAGAATATCTTGATCGATATGAAGGTCACTCATATATTGATCAAGAGGATAAGATAAGAATCCACTATCATCCAATGATTCAATCAGATATGTCATTACATCTTCATTATAAGGATGTGTATAGGCATATAACTGATAATAGAGATCATCTTTTAAAGAACGTTTATTAGAAATACTTTCAATAAACTGCTGATTATCATAATTCTTTGATGATTTTAATTCTAAAAAAGGATTCGTTTCTAGTATATCCTGTATTACTTTGTTGATATCATCAATGTTGTCAGTCAAGAAATCTAAGGATTTTAATAGTTTTTGATTCAATTTTAAAGTTTGTTTCAATGTTTGAATATATTGCATTTTCTGTTTCATGTCCATCACCTCTCATCAATATATAGCAAAATTCGTGCCAATTAATGTTTAGATATTTACTTGAATAGTATACCGAATAACTATTGTTGCGTACAAGTTTTATTTGTTTTATGATGAATAATGAGGTGATTTCATTGGAAGAAAAAATAATGTTGTTGATTAATGGAAAAATGGATCAAAATTCATATGATGAATGTCAATCCACCCAATTATCAAAAGAATTAAAACTAGGTAGAAATCAAGTGATAAGATTATTAAATGAACTTTTTAATGAGAAAAAACTTATTAAAATTAAAGCAAGTCCTATCTTATATCTTTCAAGAGCTTCTCTTGAAAGTAAATATAAGAAGAAACTTTCATCAGATGAATACAAATCATTGGATGAATTGGAAGCTGAATTAAATAATCAGACAGAGTTACAGAACTTTGAAAAGCTTATTGGGTCTAATGAAAGTATGTATCAGATTGTTGAGAAGATTAAGGCAACAGTAGCATATCCACCAGTTGGATTACCAATGTTGTTTTATGGACCAACTGGTACTGGTAAATCATTTATGGCTAAACTTACGTATGAATATTGTGTAGATACAGGCTTAATTGATGCATCTAAGAATTTTGTACAGGTGAACTGTTCAGAGTATGCCAATAACCCAGAACTACTCACAGCAAACCTATTTGGCTATAAGAAGGGCGCATTTACAGGTGCAGATAGTGATAACTTAGGTTTATTACATTTTGCGGATGGTGGTGTATTATTCCTAGATGAAGTGCATTGTTTAAATGCGGAATGCCAAGAAAAACTATTCCTTTATATGGACCAGGGAATCTATCACTTAGTAGGTGATAATAATAAGTGGTATAAATCAAAATGTAGAATTATATTTGCAACAACAGAAATACCACAAAAAGCATTATTAAAAACATTCCTTAGACGTATTCCTGTTATTCTTACAATTCCATCTCTTGCCCAAAGAGGAGAAAATGAAAAGCTAGAACTCATGTATAACTTCTTAAAGAATGAAGAGAAGCGTATCAACAAAACAATTCTTATTTCATCTAATGTCTATGAGTTGTTACTGAATCATACATTTGTAGGTAATATTGGTGAACTGACTAATACGATTCAGGCAAGCTGTGTGAGTGCATTATATAAAAGTAATTCAGATACGTTAGAAATTCATGCTTATGATTTACCTGACAGTATTAGAAATAGTATAGATGTCTCTTCTATGATTATGAAGAAGCATAAGCTTGTGTCTCTTAATACACTTCTTCCTGTATCAGATCAGGGTATCATTAAAGATTTTTATCAATCATTAATTAATATAAAGAGAGATACTTCATTTGCGATAAATGCACAGAAGACTGTAGATAGATATTTTGAAAAATTAATCTTTAATGATAATCGTGCAGGTTCAATTGATTATCTTACTAACTATCTAGAAAAGATATTTAATAATATCACTGAACATTATGGCTTTAGGACTTCACATAATGAGTTGATAGCACTCGCTACATATATCTCAGAATTCTCTAAGAATACATATCTGACAAATAACTGGATCAATGAGAATTATGATGAAGTGAAGAACTTAAAGAAATATCTTAAACTTGAATTCCATCGTGAATATGAAATAGGACAGGATGTTTCTCATTACTTAAAGAATAATATGAATCAGGATATTGATGACTTTGTAGAATGTATTATCTGTATTTGTATGATTAAGTATTTTGCACATTCTGGTGAAGATCTCACAATTGCGGTTATTATTGCGCATGGTTATTCAACTGCTAGTTCTATTGCAGAAGCAGCCAATAGAATGTTGAATAGTTATATATTTGATGCGATTGATATGCCATTAGATGTGGATGTACAAACTATTACAAGAAAGATCAATGATTACATTGCACATGTTGGTAATATCTCAAAACTTTATTTATTAGTTGATATGGGTTCTCTTGAAGAAATATATCAGGGATTAGATACAAGTAATGCGGATATTGCCTTAGTAAACAATATTAATACTAAATGTGCGTTAGAAATAGGACAGGGAATTAAATTCAATAAAACAGTGACTGAAGTCATTGATTCTATTCTTAAGGAAAACATCTATAAAACACATGTAGAACTTAAGAAAAACAAAGAACCTATTGTAATCTGTTCTTGTGCATCAGGATTAGGTGCAGCGCATAAGATCAAAGAAATCTTATTCAATTCTTTACCTGAAGATTCTAATCTAAAGATTATTACTTATGATTATCCTGCTTTAATACGTAAACAGGTCTATGACCAGTTAATGAATGATTATGAGGTTGTATGTGTTATTGGAACACTTGATCCTAACATTGAATCTATGAAGTATATTGGTATACAGGAATTGATCATTAATGAAGGTCAGAATGCGGTAGAGATATACTTTGGAAAGTATATGAAAAAAGAACAGATGGAGATATTTGAAAAGAATATCTTACGTAATTTCACATTATCCAATGTCATGAATAACTTAACTATATTAAATCCGGATAAACTACTTGAACATGTTGCGAAAGCAATTGACCATCTACAGAATATCTTACATAAGAGATTTAAAAATAGAACATGCTTTGGATTATATGTTCATATCTGCTGTCTTGTAGAAAGATTAGTTACAAGACAGGCTATTTCAAACTTTACTGATCAAGACTTTAAAGAAAAGCATCAAGAATTTATAGATCAAGTAAATATTTCAATGAAAGAAGTTAAGACATACTACAACGTTGAGATTCCAGATGAAGAAATAGAATATATATACAACTATATTATTAATGATTAGTGTGCTATTAATTGGCACACTTTTTGCTTAGGTATAAGTGGAAGTTAGTTGTACAGATTAAGCGTAACTAATCTATAAACTGGCACAAAGCTTGCTTGAGCATAAGTGGAAGCTAGTTGTACAGATCAAGCGTAAAGATCTATAAACTGGCACAAAGCTTGCTTGAGTATAAGTGGAAGTTAGTTGTACAGATTGAGCGTAAAGATCTATAAATTGGCACGAAGCTTGCTAGGGTATAAGTGGAAGTTAGTTGTACAGATTAAGCGAAAGAATCTATAAACTGACATGAAGCTTGAACTTATATGAAAAAGAAAGGAGTGTAGAGAATATGGCAAAAATCATACTTGCATCACATGGAGGATTATCTAAAGGGATGAAAGATTCAGTTTCTATGATTGTTGGAGATTTAGCTAAGGATATAGAAACATATAGCTTGCTTCCTGGAGAAAATCCTGAAGACTTTTATCAAGAAGTTTTGAAAGAAGCAAAAGAGTGTGAAGAACAAATCTTAATCTTGTGTGATATTAAAGGTGGAAGTGTTCACACAGCATTATCTAAACTTGCAGTATTAGATAATGTACTGGTCTTTTCAGGAATGAACATGGGACTAGTATTAGATGCAGTAATGAAAGGCTTGAACGGAAAACTTGAACTAGCAGAAGCGAACGATTTGATCGAAGCAGCTAAAGATGGAATGACTGTTATGAGTGGAATGACAAGCGAAGATGATGAAGATTTCTAATAGGAGGAGAAGAAAATGATTAAATTATTAAGAGTGGATCACAGATTGTTACATGGTCAAGTTGCTTTTTCTTGGAAAAATGCAGTTGAAGCAGATTGTATCTTAATTGCGTGTGATGCAGTTATGAAAGATGATTTAAGAAAAACATCAATCAAGATGGCAAAGCCAAGTGGTGTGAAATTAGTTATTAAAAGTATGGATGATGCAGTAAATGCAATCAATAGTGGTGTTACAGACAAATATAAATTATTGACTGTAGTTGAATCTATTAAGGATGCTGAAAGATTATGTAAAGAGTGCAACATTAAAAAATTAAATCTTGGTGGTACTAAGGCAACTGCTGAAACTCGTAATATTTCTAAAGCAATGAATATTACACAAGCAGAAGAAACAATTTTAAAAGGATTATGTGAATCAGGTGTGGATGTAACAATTCAGATGGTTCCAGAAGATAATCCAGTAAATGTAGAAAAAGTTTTATAGGAGGAGAAATATGTTACTACAAGCAATTTTACTTGGCTTGGTAGCAATGCTTGGAAATGCTGAGTATTTGTTCGGTACAAGTTTGCTGTCAAGACCATTGGTTATGGGTACTTTAACAGGTATTGTACTTGGTGATGTTCAAACAGGTGTTACTTTAGGTGCAACATTAGAATTAGCATTTATGGGAGCTTTCTCAATCGGTGCTAGTATTCCACCTGAAATGATTTCAGGAACTGTATTAGGAACAGCTTTCACAATTACAACAGGAGCTGGACCAGAAACCGCATTAACTGTAGGTTTACCAGTTGCTTCACTAGTATTAATCGCAAAGAACGTTGGAATGGTATTCATCTTACCTCCGTTTGTTCACAAAGCAGATAAATATGCAGCTGAGGGAAATATGGCTGGAGTTGCTAGAATGCACTTATTAGGTGGATTCTTCGGTGTTAACTTAATTATCGGTGTAATCGTAGCATGTGGTTACTATGCTGGTGGACCTGCTGTACAGGCTTTATTAAATGTCATTCCTAAATGGATTTCAAATGGTTTACAAATTACAATGGGCTTATTACCTGCAATTGGGTTCGGTTTATTATTAATGATGATTATGGACAAAGACGTTGCATGTTTCTTCTTCTTAGGATTCGCATTAAGCGTATACCTAAAGGTTCCAGTAACAGCGATTGCAATCTTTGGAGCTATCATTGCTATCGTATTAACTCAGTTACGTAGTAATTCGGTTCAAACAGCTATAGAAGGAGGAGTGGATGAAGATGACGACTTCTAATAAATTAACTAAAAAAGAATTAAATCAAGTATTCTGGCGTTCATTCGGTTTGGAATGGTCTTGGAATTATGAAAGACAGATGAATATGTCATACTGCTATAGTATGTTACCAGTTATCAAAAAGTTATATCCAAATAAAGAAGACCAGGTTGCAGCTATGAAGCGTCACTTGGAATTCTTCAATACAACTCCACAATTGGCAACATTAATCTTAGGTATTAGTGCTGCTATGGAAGAAAGTAACGCAAATGATCCTGAATTTGATACAGAAAGTATCAACAGTGTAAAAGTTTCATTAATGGGACCTTTAGCTGGTATTGGTGATTCATTCATCTGGGGAACATTACGTATTATCGCTACTGGAGTGGGTCTATCATTAGCAAATCAAGGAAATATCTTAGGACCTATCTTATTCTTATTAATCTTCAACCTTCCAGCTCAGGGATTACGTTATTATTTAATGAATGCTGGTTATAAATTAGGTAGTGGATTCTTGGCTAAGATCCAGCAGAATGGATTAATGGCAAAACTTACTTATGCAGCAAGTGTTTTAGGATTGATGGTCGTTGGTGGTATGACTGCTGAAAACGTATCAATCAGTTTCCCATTGAAGTTTGGTTCTGGTAATGAAGCAACTACATTAAATGATGTATTTAATAATATCATGCCTGGTTTAATGCCGTTATTATTCACATTACTAGTTTACTACTTATTGAAAAAGAAAAATGTTAAGACAACTACATTGTTGTTAATCTGTGTTGTGATCGGATTGGTCGGAGCATTCTTTGGTATCTTAGGTTGTTAATAAATTTAAAATAAATGGAGGAAAAGAAAATGGAAATGATTAAATTTAATGAACAGGAAAAAATCGATAGCGTAAATGGCGCATTAGCTCTACGCCCTCAGATCAACGAAATCGTTGATGAAATCTGCAAACGTGGATATTCAAACATCTGCTGGTTAGGTGTTGGTGGTACTTGGGCAAGTGCAATGCAAGCTACAGTACATATGAAAGAAATGAGTGCCATTGAAACTTGGGCAGAAAATGCTGCTGAATACTTAACTACAGGAAACAAACGTATTACTAAAGATACAGTTGTTATTATCTCTTCTGTAACTGGAAATACTAAAGAAGTAGTTGATGCTATCAAAAAGATCAAAGCTGAAGTTGGTTCTACAGTTATTTCATTTGTAGATGCTAAAGAAGCTATTTTATTAGATTTAGGAGACTACAAGATCTCTTACCCAGTTAACGAACAGTTAAAGTTCTTCATGGTTGCTGACCGTTTCATGTTCAACAATGGTGAATTAGAAGACTACGAAGATATGTATGCTGAATTTGACAAATACTTAGCAGAAGCTTTAGTAGAAGTTGAAAAGAAAGCTGAACCATTTGCTGTTGAATTCGCTAAAAAACATTGGAATGATGAAATGCACTACTTTGTAGGTGCTGGAAATCAGTGGGGTGCTACTTACTCATATGCGATGTGCTATTGGGAAGAACAGTTATGGTTAAAAACTAAATCAATCACATCAAATGAATTCTTCCACGGTATGTTCGAAATCGTAACTAAAGAAACTCCAGTTACTATCTATATTGGTGAAGATGCTCAGCGTCCATTATCTGAACGTGTAGCTAACTTTATTCCAAGAATTTGTGAAAACTACACAATCATCGACTCTAAAGATTACGAATTAAAAGGAATTAGTGAAAAATATCGTAAACACTTATCTCACCATGTAATGCATGCTGTAAACAACAGAATCGATGTTCATATGGAAATCGAAACTCGTCACCCTATGGAAATCCGTCGTTATTACAGAAGATTAGAATACTAAAATATAAGGGGTGGATTCATTCCACCTCTTATACCTTAATAATTGGAGGTATATTATGAATAAATTAACAATGTTTGATTATGTTAAAGAAACACCAGACGTATTAAGAACAAATATTGAACAATATACTACACTAGTTGATCCATTGATGAAAGAAGTGCAACAAAAAGAAATAAAACGTATTTTACTTGTTGCTTCTGGATCAAGTCATAATGCTTGTTATTGTGCGAGAAGTTTCGTGGAAAAAGTAAGTGGTTTAGAAGTAAGAATCATTACGCCATATACATTTACGTATTATGAAAATGACATTAAAGAGAACGACTTAGTTTTAGTGGTTACACAGAGTGGGTTAAGTACAAATGCAATAGAAGCATTAAAAATCACCAAGAAAAAAGAATGTAGAGCTATTTGTTTAACAGGAAATAAAAACAGCGATGTAAAAGATGTTGCGGATGTTGTGATTGAATATGGTGTTGGTGAAGAATTAGTTGGCTATGTCACAAAAGGTGTTTCTTCACTTGCGTTATTCTTAGATTTATTCGCAATTGCGTATTCTGGAAAGACTGAGTATTTGGATGAATTAAAGAAAGCAGCTGATTTAAATGAAGAAATGATTGATCAGGCTACAAACTTTATTCAGCAACATTATAAGAATTTCTCATCTATGTCCTGGGTTTACAGTTGTGGAGCGGGTGCTAATTATGGAACAGCACTTGAAAGTGCATTAAAAATGGGTGAAACCATTCATATTCCAAGTTGCTGCTATGAAATTGAAGAGTATATCCATGGACCAAACCTTCAATTAACGCCACAATACAATGTGATTTTCTTTGATGGAAACGATGGTGCAAGTCGACGAGTAGAACAAGTATATAAGGCTACACGAAAAGTCACAAATCGAGCTTATTTGATTTCAAACAACCCTCAATTATCGAGTGATGATCATGTTTTAAGTTTGAGTGATACGGTATCAAGTGAATTAAGTCCACTTGTATATCTACCATTTGTACAATTATTAAGCTTTATTGTTTCAAATGACTTACACTCTATTTATCAACACCCATTATTAAAAGAATTTAAGGCTATCGCAGCTGCAAAAACGGAGAATTTTGTGAATTATGATGGAGACGATTAAAGCGATTATTTTTGATATGGATGGTGTGATCTTTGATAGTGAAACCATGTATATAAATGATTTGATAAGATTTTTTAAACAGCATGATATAGAAATACAAGTAAATGATTGTATTCCTCTTATTGGTATTGATAGTAAATTATATTATGAACAAGCATACACAATGTGGAACAACAAAACAGATTTCATTACATTTAAAAATATGCTTCAAGAATATTTTCGTTCATTTGATTGTGATTATAAAGCAGTCGTTAGACCACAGATCTATTCTGTTTTAGAAAGCTTAAGTGAACATTATAAAATTGCGTTAGCGTCCTCTTCAAGTTTAAATGCTATTAATACTGCATTAGCTCAAGCTGGTTTAAGAAAGTATTTCTCACTTATAGTAAGTGGTGAACAATTCAAAGAAAGTAAACCAAATCCAGAAATATATTTATATACAATCAAAGAATTGAATGTGAATAAAGATGAAGCTATTATTATTGAGGATTCATCTAAAGGAATATTAGCTGCAAATAGAGCTGGTATTAAGGTATTGGCTTTAAAAGATGATAAGTTTGGCTTGGATCAAAGCCAGGCAGATATAATTATTGATGAATTAAATGATATTATAAAGTTGATTGAGAAAGGGGCATAAAAGTATGAATGCTATGTTAGTTGCTGTTATAGTGATTGCTGTTATTGGAATTATTCCAGTGATCATTAGAAAGAAATTTCTAAAAATATATCTTACATTACTCCAAAAAAATGATATTAAGGCAATAGAAGACTTAATAGCAACTCAACTAGCTAAGATATGTATTCCTCTATTTAATAGGGAATATTTACTTTTAAATGCTTATCTAAAAGTAAATGATAACAAACAAATAGATACTCAAGTAAACAATATAATGGACCATGTTCCTATGAATTCTAAGCAGAAGTCTGCTCTCGCAAAATCAGTATTCTATATATATGTAGATAAGAAGAATGCATCTATGATTGATCGTTTGTTGGAAATGGTTAGCACTACAAATGATCATGCCCTATATAGACAGATGGATATGGTCAATGATACTTTAATTAGTGGTGGAATTAAGTATTATGATGAATTAAAATCTGATCTAGAAGATGTAGAATATACTAAAAACAATGCAGATACTCCCTATCTCGAATTCTTATTATCAGTTATCTACAAAAATATGGGTAATGAATCAAAAAGCAGGGAATATAAAAATAGAGCCTTAGAAGATTGTAAAGGAACTGTATATGAATCTTTAATTAAATCTCAAAATTAATAGGATGATTGAGAAAATCTCGCACTGAAAGACAACCTAATTAAATGGGTTGTCTTTTCGTGCGACAGGCAGTCGCTTATATGTTATGTCAACAGGGGCATGACATTTTCTACTTATAAATGCTTATTCAAGATAGGGCTCTATTAACTTGAAATGCTTCATGGAATGTAAAAATCCTGTAGGTGAAAGTCCTACATCGTGCGCACTAGTGCTATTCGAAAAGTCTAATCTAATGCATCAACGTAAGGCGGTGTGTGAAGGATATGCAGTAGAATGTGTGACAACATTGCGATAAATGTGGAAGTCTATTTACTGTGTTATCAATGAACTAGACGATAACATAGGCCTTCTATTGTGAAGTCTGTTGGCATGATATTAAGGAAATAGCGATGACCCTGTCAGACCTTATGACTACTTGGTGTATATCAAGGTACTTATCTATAAGTGTAATTCGAAGTGATAGGTACATCATGAGGAGTCAGACACTCTCATAGTAGTGAATGATATTGATGTAACATAACATCAATGTAGCGAAGGGGAGTCATTTATTGGAATTATTATAGGAACTTATGGGATATCACAAACGGTTTTACGTTTATCGGTAGGATTATTGGAAGATTATAAAAATAAACATAAAATGATTATGCTTATACCAGCTTTATCTTCAGGATGTGTTTCTTTATTTAGAATTATTTTCAATAATGGCATTGTTTTTTTGATTGAAAATCTTTTTTCAGGACTTGCCAGGGCAATGAGTTTTTTCCAAGCAGGCTATGCTTTATGTTTATTTATTTTTAGCGTTTATTTGCTTTATTGCTTCAAGAATTTCTTTTGGCTATTGTAAATCTCATTAACAAATAAAGCTCTTACATTTTATATATTTTGTTAATGAAATTAAAATTGTATACATTTCTCTTTTCTGAAAAATTAAAAAAGATTATGCTACAGGTGTCTTAGGAAAGAGAGGATGAATATTATGAGTATCAATGAAATTAACGCAGAAGCAAAAGAATCTTTAAGAAAGTATTTTAAAGATAGTAATGATGTAAAACATGGAAATGAAGGAAGAGAAGAATTAACAAAAGAAGAAATCTTTCAATCAGTAGCGGGAGAAATCAAAACTTCAGAAATGAAATTAGAACAAAGAAAGCAAATGAGAAACACATTACAACATGATGCTAGAGAAGCATTAGAAAAAGTATGTGGAAAAAAAGCAGAAACTAAAGAAGTACAACATATGACATTAGAAGGAATGGAAAAAGAATTAAGAGAAAATACTAAACATCAAATGGAATATGTAAATTCTTTAAAACAAAATACAATGAATTCAAGAGCATAAGGACTTCGAAAGAAGTTCTTTTTTTACATTTAATGGATATTTTCTTAACATAAAAAAGAGTAATATTTTGTTAAGAGGTGATGAGGATGAATGCAAAAAGATATCATTTTATAGAAACTATGATATGGGTAGGAATTCCTTTTCTATTTATGATCATTGATTGGTTTTATATACATGTATTGAATAGTAAGCGTCAATTTATAATCATAGAATAAAAAACAAGCAGTAAGCCTTCATAATGAAGAAAATGTCCTGTTTGTTTTATTGTTGCACAAAAAGAACATATTTCTATGCCTTTTTGTTTTTGTATAGATTTTTTGGTAATTCTTCTGACCATGGCATGATTTTTTCAAGTAAATCTGCTGTCAGCTTATTTCCTGTCATTCTTGTTAGTATGTATTCTATATACTCATATGGTTTTAGACCATTTATTTTTGCACTTTCAATTATGCTGTACGCCGCTCCACTTGCTTTGGCTCCATTGATGCTGTTTGAAAACAGAAAATATTTTCTTCATCAAGAATCAAAGCCTTTTGTTTATAGAAGCTGGAAATACAAATATGATTGTCATTACAATACTTTTTAATTGTCAAACCACTTTGTTTCTGTGCTTCGATAACTTCCTTCCATTTTTCTTTTCCTCTAATTATCAAAAAAGATGCACCTCCTTATTAAGTACATCCTTATTGTATTGAATTCATCAATTATTTATAATCGCTTATTTATTTGACGCTTACTTAAGGCGCATGAAAACATGTGTCTTTTTTAATAGAATTATATCTTGATAACAAATTATTACAGGAATATAATATTTGCGGTGATAAAAATGGAAAATTATGACGAAGTAGAACAGAATGTAGAACAATTAGAAGATGAGTTAGAAGAAGTTGAAGAAGAACTCGAACAAAAAGAAGAAGGCTTTCTAGAGTGTGAACGTTGGCGTTGTTTTTTATTGTTGATTACTGTAGGGGGATTCTTTGGGGCTTATACTTTTTCAGTAAAGGGTGGTGTTTTCTGTAATGCCCAAACAGCCAATATTGTTTTATTTGGTATGGCTTTAGGTAATATGGATTTCTCAAGAGCTGCTTATTTATTAATTCCTATTAGTTCTTATTTTATAGGAACAATGGTTTCTGAATATTTGGCTTTAAAAATAAAGAAATATAGAAAATTAAGATGGGATACCATCTTAATAGGGGTAGAAATAATTACTGTTATTATTTTAGGACTACTTCCTAGTAGTGTACCTGATCAAGTATTTCAAGTAACAATTAACTTTATTTGTGCAATGCAATTTAATACTTTTAGACAAGCAGAAAAAGTAGGTATGGCTACTACTTTTGTAACAAATCATATTAGACAAACAGGGAGTTTCTTTGTTCGTTGGTTAAGAAAAAGACATGAAAAGAAATATTTAAATCGTTCTTTAAGACATTTATGTATGATTTTATGTTTTATAGGTGGTGCTGTTCTTTCTACTGTGATGTGTCATTATTTTAAAGATAGAGCTATATGGGGTTCACTTATTTTCTTAATTATTTTACAAGGGGACTTATTATATGCTGATTTAGTCAAAGAAAAAGAATTATTAGATCAAGTTCCAAATGGGCATTAATGCCCATTTTTTCTTGTTTAAATCGTCTATTTCATGTATTATTATTGTGCTATGAGTATAAAAAATTTAATGGAGGTAAAAAGCTATGAATGAAAGTATGTTAGATAGATTAGTATCTATGGAAAATAGATATGAAGAATTAGGTCATATGTTAATGGATCCAGATATTGGTACAGATATTAAAAAAATGACAGATGTTACAAAAGAACAAGCTTCTTTACAAGCTGCTTATGATTTGTTTCAAGAATATAAAGAAGTAAAAGATGGTATTGATGGTGCTAAAGAATTAATGAAGGAAAATGATCCTGAAATTAAAGAAATGGCAAAAATGGAATTAGATGAATTAGAAGAAAGAATGCCAGATATTATTAAAAAATTAGAATTAGAATTAATTCCTAAAGATCCAAATGATAATAAAAACGTTATCATGGAAATCCGTGGAGCTGCTGGTGGAGATGAAGGAAATATCTTTGCAGGTGATTTATATAGAATGTATGTAAAATATGCTGAAAGCCAAGGATGGAAAGTAGAAGTTATGGAAGCTGAAGAATCTGAAGCTGGTGGTTTCTCACTTATTTCATTCAATGTGATTGGTGATGGTGTTTATGGTAAATTAAAATATGAATCTGGATCACACCGTGTTCAACGTGTTCCTAAGACTGAAACACAAGGACGTGTGCATACTTCAACTGCAACAGTATTAGTTATGCCAGAAATGGAAGAAGTTGATGTACAAATTAATAAAAGTGATTTAAGAATTGATACTTATCGTGCAAGTGGTGCCGGAGGACAACATATCAATAAAACAGATTCAGCTGTTCGTATTACTCACTTACCAACAGGAATTGTGGCAACAAGCCAAGATGGACGTTCTCAACATGATAACCGTGATAAAGCAATGAAAGCTTTAGTAGCACGTGTTTATGATTACTTCCAATCTCAACAAACAGAAGCAATTGATAGTGAAAGAAAATCGAAAGTTGGTACTGGAGATCGTGCTGAAAAGATCAGAACTTATAACTATCCTCAAAACCGTGTAACAGATCATCGTATTGGACTTACAATTCAACAATTAGATCGTATTATTGAAGGTAAATTAGATGATATTATTACAGCATTAATCAATGAAGATCAACGTCTTAAATTAGAAGGACAAAAATAATGAAAACAGTTAGAGAATTAATTAAAGAAGCCGAAAGTAAATTGGATGATGAACATAAAGATGTCAATGTCGCAAAAGTCTTATTTTATCATCTTGCTAAAAAAGAACCACATGAGCTTTATTTAATGATGAATGAAGAAGTGGAACCTGAATTAGAAAAAGCTTTTCTTGCTGGAATGGAAGAATATTATCAAGGAAAACCTATTCAATATATTAAAGGGTGTGAAAGTTTCTTTGGTAGAGACTTTAAAGTGAATGAAGATGTATTGATTCCTCGTTATGAAACAGAAGAATTGGTAGAAAACATCTTATATCGTATTGATGATTACTTTAATGATTATAAAGAAATTCATTTATGTGATGTAGGGACAGGAAGTGGTGCTATTGCGATTACTCTTGCTTTAGAAGAACCACGTTTAAAAGTCATTGCGACAGATATTTCTAAAGAAGCTTTAGTTGTTGCTCAAGATAATGCGAAAACATTAGGGGCGAATGTTGAATTTAGAAATGGAGATATGTTACAACCTTTATTAGATACACATGAAAAAGTAGATATCTTTGTTTCTAATCCACCTTATATTCCTAATGATCAAGATATTGAAGCAATGGTTAAAGACAATGAACCTCATGTAGCATTATTTGGAGGAAATGATGGTCTTTATTTCTATCGTAAGATTTTTAAAGAAGTAAAACCTTTATTAAATGATCGAGCTTTATTAGCTTTTGAAATGGGATTTGATCAAAGAGAATTGATGGAAACAGCAATCAAAGAATTCTTTGGAGATTACCCTTTTGAAATTATTAAAGACATTAATGGAAAAGATAGAATGTTATTTATCTATTATAATTTAAAATAATATGAATATAGAAACAGAAAGACTCATAATCAAGCCGCTTACATTAGATGATGCCAAACGTTTTAGTGAATATCGTGATAAAGAAGAAGTTGCAATGTATCAATCATGGGATGAATATCCTTTAAATAAGGCTATTAACCGTATTGAATATTGTCAAAAGCATCCATTTCATGGACAAATTGGTAACTACCAATTTGGTCTTTATTTAAAAGAAAAAAATCAGCTTATTGGAGATATTTTTATTGAAATAGATGGGCATACAACTTTTACTTTAGGATATACTTTAGATAGTGTTTATTGGTCTAAAGGATATGCAAGTGAAGCATTAAAGAGTGTATTTAAGGCAATGCATGAAACATATTCTTTTAAAATATGTTTATGTCATGTATATGAAGATAATATAAAATCAATTAAACTATTAGAAAGAAATGGATTCGATAAAATCCATAAATCTTGGTTTTACCAAGATGTACTTTATCGTAAAATGTTAAATAAATAGAGTTACTCATATTTTTATCAAAATGAGTTAAATGGATAATTCAAAATAAAAGGCATCAATTTAAAGATGTCTTTTTTTAGTGACAAAATATTTAAAATAAACTCTATATAATGATTACGAGGTGGAAATAAAATGGATTTAGTTATCGTCAATAAACAAAAACACGTGCATTATATTTTACCAATCATTATATTTTTTAGTACCATTATTTTAAGCTATGCTAAAATACAAGAAACAGCCTTACCTTTTTTATTACCTTTATTTATTGTATCGTTTTATAGTGGATATCTGTATCTTACATGCTTTTTAACAGCGATTATAGGAATATCGATTATTAATCAAGATACATTTACAATTGTTGTCATCATTACATTATTACTGACCATTTATCTTCTTAACTTTACACATCTATTAAAAACAAAGTATATTTCTTTTATTATAACAGCAATTTTGATTCCATTTTTTTATGCGAATCATTACAACATCTTACAAACAACAGTTCTTGTCATGTTAACGTTGTTTAATTGTTATCTTGATCAAGAAATTATTCCTTTAATTATTCATCAAAATAAAAATGTTTTAAATATAAAAAGATTACAAGCATTAATTGTTGTGGTATGTACATTATTTATTAGCTTTATTCCTTTTAATACAACATATACAATGATTTTTTTAAGATATTTCTTATTGATTTCTATTTATTATCTATCAATTGAAAAAGTCATGCCTATTATTTTATATCTTTCTATTCTTTTAATGCTGATAGCTCCATCATTAAAAGATGATGTCTTATCCTTAATATTACCAATGAGTTTCTTTTTTATGATGCAACCTAAAAACAAATATCTATTCATGTCTATTTTCTTATTATCACATATTACACTACCATTTTTTATTAATTACAATTACTTCTATTATGCTTTTGTGATTCTTGTTCCAGTTTTTTTATTTATGATTTCTCCACAATTTAAAAATAAAAAAATAAAGATCAATCCAGAATTTATAGAAATAAGTTATCAAGAACAACTTAAAAGTAAAGCAGATGCTTTTGCATCTTTATTTCATCAACTCACAGAAGTTTTTAAAGAAGAAAATCAAGAAACCCATTTATCTGAATATGTGGGATATGTTTATGAGGATGTGTGTCATCATTGTTCTTCTAAAAAATATTGTTTTTATAGTCAAGAAGGAATGAGTCGTTTAGGTAAGTTGATTTCTAAGGGAATTCAAAAAGATTTAGAGGTAGATGATTATAATTATATTTATCAACATTGTTTAAAGCCGGATGATTATTTAAAGAGTTTAAAGAATCATCAAAAAGGTTATTTTAAGATGTTAAAAGTTAATCATGCACATGATCATTTAAAAAAAGATTTATTTCAAGAGTTTTCAATCATGGGTCATGTTTTTCAAAACTTTTCTAAAAAGATAGATGAACAAGATAATGAAAAGAAAATCTTAGAACATTTAAAAGCGTATCATTTTGAAGTGTATTATTTAAAGAAAATAAAAAAAGATTATGAAAATTATATGTTAGAAATAGGAATAGAAGATATAGATAAAAAAACTGTAACAGAAGAACTTATTCCTATTTTAGAAAATTATTTAAATGAATCATTAGATCTTGTCTCTATTAAAAAGCAACATCTTCAAATAGGTTACACTTCAATTTTATTAAAACATGAACTTAAATATACATTACAACTTGCGAAAAAACAGTATGCTTTAGATCAACAATGTGGAGATAGTATTCTTACTTTTGGTTTAGATGACCATCATTATGTGGCTTTATCTGATGGTATGGGACAAGGTTATATTGCTTATAAGGAAAGTAAGTTAACATTGGATGTTTTAAGTCAATTGCTTAAAAATGGCATTCAATTAAGAGATACATTGAATACTTTAAATACGTTATTAAAGATAAAGAATCAAGGAGATATGTATACGACATTAGATTTATTTGATTTTAATTTAATGAATTCAAGATTAAAAGTAATTAAATATGGAGCTTATGAAAGTTATTTAATAAGAAATCATCAAATAGATGTTTTACATTCACATTCTTTACCAGTAGGAATGGCTTCTACAATGAAGATGGTTTCTTATGATATGAAAATCAAAGAAAATGATATATTGATTCTTACAAGTGATGGAGTAGGAGAACATTTCTTTGATTTATTAAAAAAATATCAAGAAGAAATTGAAAAGATGTCAGTTTATGAAATTGTTTCCTTTCTTTTTCAAAAATCTTTTCAAAAGAAAGATCTAGATGATATGAGTATTATTGTTATTAAAGTGGTCAATAGAAATTAGAGATATGCTATAATACAAGCGGTGAGATTATGTTAGATGAAAGTTTATTAGATAAAAATAGAAAATATCTTGTAGGAGTATCAGGTGGCGTCGATTCGATGGCTTTATTAGATATGTTAGTTAAAAAAGCATACAATGTCATTGTTGTACATTATAATTATCATTTTAGAGAAGATAGTGATCTTGATGAAAATCTCGTACGTAGTTATTGTCAAAATCATCATCTTCCTTTTTATGTAAGACAAGGAGATAAAAAAGAATATCAAAAAGGTAATTTTGAAATGTTAGCAAGAGAAAAAAGATATGCTTTTTATAAAGAAATAGGTGATTTAAATGGGATTGATACGATTATTTTAGGGCATCATTTAAATGATCATTTAGAAACAATCGTGATGCAATTACAAAGACATAATACAAAGGGATATTTGGGTATAAAAGAACAATCTTATGTTAAAAATATGCATGTTGTAAGACCCTTATTAAAGTTAAAAAAACAACAACTTATAGATTATTGTACTAAAAATCATCTTGAATATCATGAAGACTATACAAACTATGATACACGTTATACACGTAATCATGTAAGACATATCGATCTTAAAAAATATAATGAACAAGAATTATTAGAAAAGGCAAGTAAACATAATCAACAATACAAAAAACAACAAGCAAAACTCCAACAAATTTATCAAGAATATGATCAAAATCATTTCTTGTATTTAGATAAGTTACCAACAGAATCATTAGATCAAATCATTTATTATATGTTAAAAAAAGAGATTTATCCACCACTAATAACAGAAAACTTAGTACAAGAAATTATTAAACAAATCCATTCACAAAAACCAAATATTGAAATATCATTACCTGTTAATTTTGTGTTCATAAAAAAGTATAATAATATAGCCGTTAGAAAAAAAGAAATTGACGATACTTATTATGTAAAGTATGAATCTTTTTATAAAGATCAACAATTACATTATTTTTTAACAGATCAAGGACATCTTCACGATGGTGTTTTTCTTTCAAAAGAAGACTTTCCAATAGTTATCAGATGTTTTAAAAATGGTGATACAATCAAAACATCTGGAGGAACAAAAAAGGTCTCTAGGCTATTTATAGATCGTAAAATTCCTAGAGATGAGCGTAAAATATGGCCAATCGTTGAAAATTGCCATGGTGAGATCATTTTGATCCCACATATCGCCAAAAATATCAAGTATTTATATACAAAACCAAATGTTTTTGTGATAAAATATGACACATGTAAGTGAGGTGTAAGGTATGCACAAGGATATAAAAGAAATATTATATACAGAAGAAGAAATTAAGGCTAAATGTGATGAATTAGCAAAACAAATTGATCAAGATTATGCTGGTCAAGAAATTTTATTAGTTGGTTTATTAAAAGGTTCAGTTCCATTTATGGCAGAACTTGCTAAACATTTAAAAAGTGATGTTAAGTTCGACTTTATGTCAGTAAGTAGTTATAGTGGTGTTGAATCTAAAACATTAGTTGTTAGACAAGATATTAAAGAAGATATTCGTGGTAAGAATGTTTTAATCGTAGAAGATATTTTAGATACTGGAAAGACTTTATATAACGTTAAAGAAATGTTAGAAAAAAGACATGCTAAGAGTGTTAAAATCGTGACTTTATTAGATAAAGAAGAAGGTCGTGTTTTTGATATGAAAGCTGATTATTCAGGATTTAAAATTCCTAATGCCTTTGTTGTAGGATATGGTCTTGATTTTAATGAACGTTATCGTCAATTACCTTATATAGGTATTTTAAAAGAAGATTGTTATAAAAAATAGTTAGGAGATTTTATGGGAAATAAAAAAGGATTGTTGAAGTCTATCCTACCATGGCTTATTGTACTGATGGTTATTTCTGTGGCAATTCCTTTCTTTAATCAAAGTGAATCGTCAGAAATTAGATATGATAAGTTTATAGAGATAGTTCAAAAAGAAAAAGTAAAAGATGTAGAAATCGTTCCTAAATCATTAGTCATTGATGTGAGTGGAACATATTCTAAAAAAGCAAGCAATGGTAAAAAAGAGGATACTAAATTCTCTGTTGTTATTCCAAGAACAGAAACAGAATTAGATTCTTTAATTAGCTTGTTAGATGAAAATGGTACAAAAATCAATGTTGTCAATGATGCTGAAAGAAATCAATTATTGAACTTCATTGTAAGCTTATTACCATACTTGATCTTATTTGGAGGAATGTTCTTCTTCTTGAAGATGATGTCAAATACTGCTGGTGGTAATAATAAAGCCTTTGAATTTGGTAATTCAAGAGCTAAACTAGAAAAAAATTCTAAAACACATTTTAGTGATGTTGCTGGAATGGATGAAGAAAAAGAAGAAGTTAGAGAATTAGTTGACTTCTTAAAAACACCAAAAAAATTTGCTGATATGGGTGCTAAGATCCCACGTGGTGTTTTACTTGTAGGTCCACCAGGTACAGGGAAAACATTACTTGCTAGAGCAGTAGCAGGTGAAGCAAACGTTCCATTCTACTCAATTTCAGGTTCTGAATTCGTAGAAATGTTCGTTGGTGTTGGGGCTGGACGTGTAAGGGACATGTTCAAAAAAGCAAAACAAACAGCACCATGTATTATCTTCATTGACGAAATTGATGCAGTTGGTCGTCAAAGAGGTACTGGTATGGGTGGAGGACACGATGAACGTGAACAAACACTTAACCAATTATTAGTTGAAATGGATGGTTTCTCTGGAAATGAAGGAATTATCGTTTTAGCAGCTACAAACCGTGCAGATGTCTTAGATCCAGCTTTACTTAGACCGGGTCGTTTCGATAGACAAATCCAAGTAGCTAATCCAGATAAACGTGCACGTAGTCAAATCTTAAAAGTTCATGCAAGAAATAAACGTTTTACACCAGATGTTAATTTTGATAACATCGCTCAACGTACACCAGGGTTCTCTGGGGCTGAACTTTCAAACGTTTTAAATGAAGCTGCCTTACTTGCTGTAAGACAAAATCATGATTTAATTACAATGGCTGATATTGATGAAGCGGTGGACCGTGTTATGGGTGGACCTGCTAAGAAATCACGTAAATATACAGAAAGAGAAAGACGCTTAGTGGCTTACCATGAAGCAGGACATGCTTTAATAGGTTTAACTTTAGAAGATGCCAATAAAGTACAAAAAGTTACAATTGTTCCTCGTGGACAAGCAGGTGGTTATAACTTAATGACACCTAAAGAAGAAACATATTTCCAAACTAAGAGTCAATTAAAAGCAACTATTTCAGGATATATGGGTGGACGTGTGGCTGAAGAAGTCTTCTTTGGAGATGTAAGTTCAGGAGCACACAACGATATTGAACAAGCAACTCGAATTGCGAGAATGATGGTTACTGAATTAGGTATGTCTGAACTTGGACCTATTCAATATGATTCTGAAAATGGACAAGTTTTCTTAGGTAGAGATTATACACAAAGAAGTAATACACATTCAGGACAAATTGCTTATGAAATTGATGTTCAAGTACGAAAAATTATTGATGCTTGTTATCAAGAAGCAACAAATATTATTGAACAAAATAAAGAAAAACTTATTTGTATTGCAGAAGCATTACTTGAACATGAAACATTATCTGGTGAAGATATTGAATCTTTATACAATACAGGTAAAATGTTAGAACATCATGATGGAACTTTAACTGAAGAACCTGTTCAAGAAGTTAAAGAAGAAAAACCATCAATTGATGATCAAGATGATTTATTAGATGAAATGAAATAAAGCGAATTTCGCTTTTTTTCATTTAGAAAGGGGATAAATATGAGTACACGAACAAAGAGAATTGTAATCATCTTAATCGCTTTAAGCATGATTATTCCGATATTTTCTTCCGTGTTCTTTTTATAGAAAAGAAAAATGAAAGATTATTTAGTAAGAGGATTAGTCAATAGTAAAAATTGTCGTGTGTTTGCCTGCCAAACAACGAATTTATTAGAAAAAGCAAGACAAGAACATGATTTATGGCCAACAGCATCTGCTGCTCTTGGAAGAATGATGTCAGCTACTCTTATGATGGCTGCAATGAATAAAAATAATGAAAAAATGACTGTCACAATTAATGGTGGAGGACCAATTGGTACGATGATGGCTGTTACGCGTGGTGATGGACATATTAAAGGTTTTGTAGGTGATCCACATGTTCATTATACTTATAATGATACTGGACATTTAGCAGTAGGTGTGGCTGTTGGAACACAAGGAACGTTACAAGTGATTAGAGATATGGGGTTAAAAGAACCCTTCTGTGGAACAGTACCACTTCAAACAGGTGAAATTGGTGATGATTTTTCTTATTATTTCATGGCAAGTGAACAAACTCCGTCAGTTGTTTCTGTAGGTGTTTTAGTTGATGAAACAAATGAAATCTTATCTTCAGGTGGTTTTATTATTCAATTATTACCAGAAGCTACTGAAGAAGATATTTCTTATATTGAAGAAAAAATAAAAGATTTCCCTGCTGTTTCTTCATTGATTCATGAAGGAAAAACACCAGAAGAAATCTTAAAAATGATTTTTGATGATGTTGAAATTACAGATCGACAAGATTTATTCTTTACTTGTGATTGTTCAAGAGAAAAGATGATCAATGCTTTATCAACTATTGGAAAACAAGAACTTCAAAGTATGATTGATGAGGATCATGGTTGTGAAATTACATGTCAATTCTGTAATACAAAATATCAATTTAGTGAAGAAGAATTGCAAAATTTAATAAATCGTTTATAATCACATTGAAAAATGTGATTTTTTTAAAGGAGAAAAAATGGAAAACAAGAAAAAGAAATTAATAGCTTTAGTAATAGGAATTATACTTATTATCTTAGTAGGTGGACTTGTTTTCTATCTAACAAGTCATTTAACGAAAACAACGATTTGTAAAGGAAAACTAGATATGATTACAACGGAAGAAGTGGAAATCATTTCTAGTGATGAAAAAGTTAAAGAAACAAAAACACAAGTTACATATGATTACAGTGATTATGTTTCAGATATGTATCCTATTTCTTACTACAAAGATTATATAAAAAATAGTAATAAGTTTTATAAAGATATAAATGGTGTTAAAGCTTCTTTAAAAGTTAAAGGAAATAAAGTGATTTATACAGTTGATATTCAATACGATAGTGATTATATGAAGGATTTAGTAGAAGCAGGACTTGTAAGTACAAATGGTAGTTATAAAGATATTGATTATATATCTTTAAAAGATACAATAGAAAACCAAAAATCAGCAGGGTTAACTTGTAAAGAAAAATAAAGGCAAATGCCTTTATTTTCAAGGAAATCAACTCTTATTTAGATAACTTATATCTATTTAGGGGAGGAAAATAGAGGGAATATATAAGTTATCTATTTATATTATGAACAGATGTTTAAATTATATACAGGAGGAGATAAAATTTGAAAATTAGAGATATAGAAATTAAAAATTCTGTCATTATGGCACCAATGGCTGGAATTACTAATATGGCATTTCGTAAGATTGTAAAAGAGTTTGGAGCTGGACTTGTATATTCAGAAATGGTCAGTGATAAGGCAATCTGTTATGGAAATCAAAAGACAATAGAAATGTTACAAGTAGATGAAGGAGAGCATCCTGTTAGTATTCAATTGTTTGGTGGAGAAGTGGAAAGTATGGTACAAGCAGCCAAGTTTATTGATGAACATTCTAATTGTGATATTATTGATATTAATTGTGGATGTCCAGTGAATAAGGTTTTAAAAGCAAATGCTGGAAGTAAACTTCTTCAAAATCCTCAATTAATTTATGATATTGTCAGTAATATTGTCAAAAACGTAAGTAAACCAGTAACTGTTAAAATTAGAAGTGGTTTTGATAAGGAACATATTAATGCGGTAGAAGTAGCTAAATTAATTGAAAAAGCAGGAGCTAGTGCCATTGCTGTTCATGGTAGAACACGTTCACAAATGTATGAAGGTCATGCTGATTGGTCAATTATTAAAGCGGTTAAAGAAGCAGTTAGTATTCCTGTTATTGGAAATGGTGATATTAGAAGTGTAGAAGATGCTAGAAGAATGCTTGAAGAAACAGGCTGTGATGCAATTATGATTGGTCGTGCAGCACTTGGAAATCCTTGGCTTATTAAACAAGTTGTAGAAAGTTTAGAACATGGAACAGATATACCTGAACCAACTTATAAAGAAAAAATAGCATGGTGTTTAACACATGCTAAAAGGTTGATGACGATTGAACCTGAAAGAATTGCTATGTCACAAATGAGAGGACATGCTCCTTGGTATATCAAAGGTTTAAAAAATTCGTCTGCTGTTAAAAATGAACTTTCAAAAGTAAATACGTATGAAGAATTAGAAAAAATTCTTAAAGATTATGAACAATTTTTAGATACGTTATAAAAGGATGTCACGACATCCTTTTATTCATTAATCAATAAGCGTATTGTTTTATATAAATGAGGTTTAAATTCTTCTATTGGAAGTGGATGACTTTCAACAATAGAAGTAAAAACTGTAGAACTTACAAGTTCAATAATCATAAATAAAGTCATCTCAGGATATTCTAAAGGAATATCCTTTTCTTTTACTTCATTTACAAATAATTCCTTGATTCCTAATTCTTCACTATCTAATAAATCAGTTAATTTTTCACTATATAGTCCTAAAGATAAGTTCTTTTGAATAAACTTAAGAATGTTAGGTCTAACAATTAATTCATTAATAATAGAATCTATAATAAAAACAATCTTATCATCTAAACGATCAAATTGTTGTTGAGTAGCTTCCTTACATGCTTTGGAAAATAATTCATGAGATGTTTTAGCTAATAAAACATCTTGAAGTTCGTATTTATCTTTAAAATATAAATAAAAAGTTCCTTTAGCAATACCTGCATCTTTAACAATATCTTGAATAGAAGTTTTTTTAATTCCTTTTTCTGAAAATAAATGAAGTGCAGTATTAAGCAGTTTACGTTCTTTTTCTTGTTTATTATCATTTATTTTTGATTTTATCTCTTTAATTGCCATAAAAACACTCCCTTTAGCATTTATTTTAGGGTGAAGAATTAAAAATGTCAATGAATTAATTAAAAAAGTGACTTTTAGTCATTTATATATTGACCGATGGTCATTTTAGTGCTAGTATCATTTATGACCAAAGGTCATTTAGGAGGAGAACTATGAAAAAGCTAGGAGAAGCAATTGGTAAATTTGTTGTTAAACACAAGATACTTATCGTGATTGCATCAGTTATTCTTTGTATTCCATCTTTATTTGGATATATCAATACTGATATTAATTATGATATTCTTGTTTATTTACCAGAAGACATTGATACAATGAAAGGACAAGATATACTAGCTAAAGATTTTGATATGGGATCTTTTGCGATGTGTGTTGTAGAAAATATGTCTTCTAAAGATGTCTTAAACTTAGAAGAGAAGTATAAAAAAATAGATGGTGTTGTTAAAGTTATTTCCGCAAATGATTTAATAGGAACAACAATACCTCAAGAAATGTTACCAAGTGATGTGACAAAGCAGTATAAAAAAGGAAACAGCGAACTCATGTTGGTAACATTTAAAGATAGTACAATTGCGATCGATGCAATTACTCAAATGAGAGAAATTACAAGTGAAGAGGTCGTTAAAATAGGAGGAATGTCAGCATCTACATTAGATACAAGTATTGTTGCTGATAGTGAAATTATTACTTATGTTATTGTCGCTGTTATTTTAGTTTTAATTGTTTTAATGGCTTCATTGGATAGTTATGTTGTTCCATTTCTATTATTAGGAAACATCGGACTAGCAATTCTTTATAATATGGGATCTAATATTTTCTTAGGTCAAATTTCATATATTACAAAGGCAATTGCCGCTGTTTTACAATTAGGAGTTACAACAGACTTTTCAATTTTCTTATATCATAAATATGAACAAGCAAAAACAAGAGTTAAAACAAATAATGAAGCGATGACACTTGCTATTGGAGATACACTTGTTTCTATTGCTGGAAGTTCACTTACAACGATTGCTGGATTTTTAGCTTTATGTACAATGCAACTTACATTAGGTTCAGATATTGGAATTGTTATGGCTAAAGGTGTCTTTATTGGTGTTCTTTCAACAGTTACGATCTTCCCAGCATTTTTATTAGTATTTGATAAACTTGTCTTTAAGACAAAACATAAACCAATTATTCCATCATTTAATGTGATTAAAAATTTTGTTATTAAACATTATAAAATTATATTATTAGTTGCATTAGTTATTGCTTATCCAGCTTATTATGGAAATGCACATGTTAAAAGTTATTACAATCTAACAAAAGATTTACCACAGGATTTAAAGAGTTGTGTGGCTAATAGTGAATTAAGTGATGAATTTGATTTAGTTGCTTCGCAAGTTATTTTAGTAGATAAAGGTATTAAAGATAATGATTTAAATAAAATGGTTGATGAAATAGAAAATGTTGAATCTGTTAATCTTGTTTTATCACCATCACAGTTATCTGACTTAGCAATTCCTGATGAAATGATCCCAGACGATGTAAAAGATATCTTTGAAAGTGATCGTTATAAAATGATATTTGTCAATTCAACAGAAGAAATTGCAACCAATAAATTAAATAAAGTCATCGATAAGATAGATCATATTATCAAAAAATATGATAAAAATGCTATAATGGCAGGGGAAGGTCCATGCATGAAGGATTTGGTTAATATAGCAGATGAAGACTTTAGAAATGTAAGTATTGCATCTATAGGAATTATTTTTATCATTATGTTATTTGTTTTAAAATCAATTTCACTTCCAGTATTGTTAGTTTCTGGAATTGAACTTGCTATCTTTATCAATATGGCAATCAGTTATTATACAGGTGATGTTTTACCATTTGTTGCCTCTATTGTTATTGGAACTATTCAACTTGGAGCAACAATTGATTATGCTATTTTACTTACAACAAAATATTTGGAAAATAGAAAAAATGGTATTGATAAGATTAAAGCAATGGATAATGCAATTAGTAATTCTGCAGGTTCAATCTTTGTTTCTGGAATGTCATTCTTTGCAGCAACATTTGGTGTAGGAATGATTTCTAAATTAAATATGATTGCATCATTATGTAATTTAATGTCTAGAGGAGCACTTATTTCAATGTTTATTGTTATTTGTGTTATTCCAGCAATCTTACTTGTATTTGATAAAGTTATTATTCATACTTCTATCGGTTTTAAACAATTAAAAAATAAAGGAGAATGTTAACATGAAAAAAGCAAAATTAATCACATCTTCTGCAGTTGTAATGACAATGGTCATGAGCTCAATTGTTCCTGCCTTTGCCTATTCAAAAGAAGAAACAGTTTATAGTAAGTTAAAAACAAATGGTTCAGAAAAAACAACAGTTGTTTCTGAACATCTTATCAATGATCAAAATGAAACATCATTAGATGATCAATCATCATTAAAAAATATTAAAAATGTTAATGGTAAAGAAACATTTAAACAAGATGGTTCTAGTTTGGTATGGCAAACAACAGATGGACAAGATATTTATTACCAAGGTAAAACAACAAATTCATTACCTGTTTCAATGAAAGTAACTTATAAATTAGATGGTAAAAAAATGAAGTTGAAAAATATGCTTGGTAAAAAAGGAAAAGTAGAAATTCAAATAGATTATACTAATAATGAAAAACAAGATGTAGATGGTAAAGAATTATATGTTCCTTTTGTCGTTACAACAGGAACAATGTTACCAACAAAAACAGATTCTAATATTGAAGTAACAAATGGCAAGGTTATTAGTAATGGTTCTTCTAATATTATTATGGCAGTTGCTGCCCCTGGATTATCTAAAAATTATGATAATAATGAAGAATTAGAAAAATTAAACTCTGTAACTATTAAATATGATACAACTAAATTTAAATTAAATAGTTTAATGTCAGTAGCAACACCTTCATTATTATCTGAAACAGATATTAATTTTGATGATTTAAATGATGTTTATGATAGTGTAGATACATTAAATTCATCATTTGACCAAATTATTGCTGGTGGGCAAACATTACAATCAGGCTTAAAACAATATGCTTCTAAATACAGTGAATTTGATCAAGGTGTAGGATCTTTAAAAACGGGTGCAGCTTCTGCTCTTGTAGGATCACAAAAATTAACAACAGGTATCGAAACACTTTATAATGGATTAATTACTTTAGATGGACAAAGTGCAACATTAGTTGGTGGAGCAAAACAAGTATTTAATACTTTATTAACAACAACACAAACACAAATTAATAATCAATTGGCTACTACAGGAATGTCTATTGAATTAACGATTGATAATTATCAAACAGTTTTAAATGGTTTAATGGCAAAATTACCAGCAGAAAATCAACCATCAGTCAAAACAGCTTTAGCACAATTAGATTCATATAACAAATTCTATCAAGGATTACAAAGTTATACAGGTGGAGTTGCTCAATTAAAAGAAGGAGCTAAGAGTGCTGTTGATGGTTCTAAACAATTAAGTGAAGGATTATCTTCATTAAGTGATGGATCTGATACTTTAGTACAAGCAAGTAGTCAATTAAAAACGGCATCAAATCAATTAGCTCAAGGTAGTGATGCTTTAGTTGATGGTTTAACTTTATTTAAAAGTAAAGGTTTAGATAAGATTTCTAGTGTTTTAAATGATACAGTGAAAAAAGATGTAGATACAACACAAAAACTTGTTGATTTAGCTAATGATTATAAAACATTTGCAGATAGTAAAGATGGTGTAGAAGCTAAAACTAAATTTATCATGATTATTGATTCAAAATCTAAGAAATAGAATTGGATTTCCAATTCTATTTTTTTACAAATTAAGATAAAAGGTTTGAAGATAAAACAATATTTTATTACTATGATAAGTAATTAGAGAAAAACGTTGATTTCATGCGCTTTTTCTTAAGAAAAACACTTTACAAATAAAAAAAATGGTATAGAATACTTACCAAGGAGGAAGTAAAAACTGAGGTTTTGAAGTGAGAGAATATGAAAACAATGATCGAAGTACAATACCAAGAAAAGAATGTTAAAGATGGTGATTTAGATAAATACGTTAAAGAAACTTTAAAAGAACAAGGTGTAAAAACAACAGAAGTTGAAACTTTAAATATTTATTACTTACCTGAAACTGCTAAAGTTTTCTTTGTAGCAATTAAAAAAGATGGTTCTGAATTAAAAGGTGAATTAGATGTTAATGCTATGCCTGAATATCCAGAAGTTGTTAAAAAAACAGCTGCAAAAAAAGCACCAGCTAAAAAAGCTCCTGCAGCAAAAGCACCAGCTAAAGCTGTAGCTGCTAAAGAAGCTAAACCAGTTGTTAAAAAAGCAACAACTGCTAAAAAAACTACTAAAAAATAATAGAGGAGAACCGAGAGGTTCTTTTTTTATGCTTAAATTTTCTAGATAATCTAGAGAGAACAACTTTAGTGAGAAAAAATTTTTTATAAAAGTGTTATAATTTTGTAACAAATCAACACTTTAAAAAGTATTACTAATGAAGGGAGGTTTTTAAATATGGAAGAAGTTATTCAACGGGAAAAAGATCTTGTTTATCGTCTTGCCTTTAGTCAATGTCATCAAAAAGATCAGGCAGATGATATTTTTCAAAATGTAATGTATCGTTATCTTAAAAGAAAGCCTAGTTTCAAATCATTAGAACATGAAAAAGCATGGTTTATAAGAGTTACACTAAATTGTAGTAAAATATCTTTAAAATCCTTATGGAATAATAAAGTAGAAGAAATAGATGAACAAACTTATATTTTTGAAAAGAAAGAAATTGATTTAAAACCATATTTAAATAAACTTTCTAAAAAACATAATGCTGTTCTTTATTTATTTTATTATGAGGGATATTCGACAAAAGAAATGGCTAGCATTTTACATATCAAAGAAAATAATGTACGTGTTTTATTAAATAGGGCAAGAAATCAATTAAGAAAGGAGATAGAAGCTGATGAAAAATAAATCATTTGAAAACTATTATGATGATATACATGTAGATGATTCACTTCTCCAACAAATACCTATAAAAAAACATCATTATTTAAAACCAATTCTTGTTATTTCTTGTTGTCTTTTGTTATTTGTTTGTATTTTTCAAAATAAACAAATAAGCAAAGATACTTTAGAAGTTCTTGCTTATAATCAAAGTTATAATTCTATAACAACTAAAGCGACACCAATGGATTATTATCTAGTTCATGATCAAGTAGATTCTAATGAAACACAAGTAAAAAAGAAATATGAAGATAAATATTTATCTAAAAAAGCTGATTTTAAACAATCTAAATTAGATATTAAAGATTCTTATCTTAATGGTTATCTTACAACATGTTATTTTACTGTAGATGTTCATAGTGATGAAATTGAAGCAATACGAATAGTTCAAGGTAATAATCCTTTAGAAATACAACTAGGTGATAAAATATATCAAAATAATACAATCATACCTTATAAAACATATCGTAAATATTATCATACAAAAAAAGGCTTAAAGGTTATATGGAAACCTGATGAAAATATCTTTAATCAAGATTTTGAAGATATCTCAGATCAATTTAGAATAGAAGTAGAATATAAATCGAAAGAAAGTAAACTTTTTGAAATTGAAGTATCATTTAATAAAAAAGGACAAATGTTTGTTCAAAAAAGAAAAACAAGACGTACAGAAATAAATACGGAATTAAACAATTCAAAACAAAAATACTTAAAATTTAGTACTTTAAGTGAATCAGAAACAATCAAAGAACTAAAAGAAATTCTACCTCAAGAAGTAATAGATGAATTGATGAAAAATGGTTATGTTTATGAAAATAAAAAAGAAAGATATTTTAATTTTAGTAATGATAAAGATAATCCAACATTAAGAATAGATGTAACTTATGACAATAATAACAAAATCATTCAATATGTATCAAAAGAATATGGTTTTACAGAAAATATTCTATCAACAACTAAAAAAGATCCAATAGATGTTATCAAACATGCACAAGAGATTCTAATAAACCAACAGTTACCACTTACTAAAGTTATACTTCCAAGTCATTATAGTGGAGGAAACTATGAAGCCTATGTTGATAAATATTATCAATATGTCATTCAAACAGATAATAATATGCTTGTACAAATTGAAAAAAGAAAAGAGAATGATATTACAATCAAAGAGGTAGAATCAACTATTTATGATTATGATGATATTGCATCCGCTATTAATACAATTATTGATAACTTTAAAGATTGGAAAGGATGTACTTTAAAAGAAATCTATTATGCAGGAGATGATGAAAAGTATTTTAAAGAAATCAATCAACAATATGGTGGAAAAGAAGCGATTGTTTTATTATCAAAATTTGATGTTGATGGATCAGGTGGAGATGGATCTTTAAATCCCAATAGTACTTATGATCATTGGAATTGGTTATTAATAAAAGATAAACATGGAAACTGGAAAGAAGTTGATCATGGTTATTAAAAAGAAGAAAAATTATTTTCCAAGAAATGTAGGTGAGAATATGAAAGAGAAAAAAGATAGAATTTTGTTTAATTATTTTATTATTGGTTTTGAAATATTTATATTTATTTGTTTAGAAGGAATGATTTATCCTGTAAGGAATACGGATGAATATTATTGGGGTGGTTATCAATATTTTAGTTTTATTTGCCTTGTACTACTTATCATGATTATTTATAAAATAGTTCAAACGATTTCTTTAAAGAAGGGGGATTCTATAATGGAATATGTAACATTAAGCAATGGCTTAAAAATGCCTATGGTAGGTTTTGGAGTATTTAGAGTACCAGATAAAAAAGAATGTGAAGAATCAGTATATCAAGCTATTAAAGCAGGATATCGTTTAATTGATACAGCTGCAGCTTATTATAATGAAGATGCAGTAGGTACAGCAGTTAAAAAAGCAATCGCTGAAGGTATTTGTACAAGAGAAGATTTATTTATTACTTCTAAATTATGGGTACAAGATATGATGGATTATGAAAGTGCTAAAAAAGGAATTTGTGCATCACTTGAAAAAAGTGGTTTAGAATATTTTGATTTATATTTATTACATCAAGCTTGTGGTGATTATTTTAGTGCTTGGAGAGCGATGGAAGATGCATATCAAGAAGGAATTTTAAAAGCAATTGGGGTATCTAACTTCTATCCAAATATTCTTACAAACTTCTGTGAAATCGTTAAAGTAAAACCAGTAGTCAATCAAGTAGAACTTCATCCATATTACACACAAGAAAAAGCTCTAGAAACAATGAAATATTATAATGTTGTTCCTGAAGCATGGGCACCACTAGGTGGAGGAAGATATAATCCATTTGAAGATGAAATGTTAAAAAGAATTGCAACTAAATATAATAAATCAGTAGGACAAGTAATACTTAGATGGAATATCCAAAGAGGAGTCATTGTTATACCAAAATCAACACATGTAGAAAGAATTAAAGAAAATATAGATGTTTTTGATTTTGAATTAAATGAAGAAGAAATGAAACAAATCTCATCATTAGATATGGGTTATTCAGGATCAAGAGCAAAACATTTTGAACCTGATTTTGTAAGAATGGTATTAAATAATAAGATTCATGATTAATGCACTCAGGTGCATTTTTCATTATTAAAACTAATTTTATCGCTTATATTGACAATAAATTTGAATTAAGTTAAGATAACGAAGTAGAAATAAAGGCAATGAATAGACAAGTAATAATAGTCCTTCATTCAAAGAGAGTCTTGGTTGGTGGAAAAGATAATGAAACTATTATGAATAAAGACTAGGAGCTGCATCTTGGATGTTTTGATAGGATGACGTAAGCCACGTTATAGGCAAGACTATTAATAGATAGTTATTGAGGTTAATAGGGTGACCTATTAATGAATTTGGGTGGTAACACGATTTAGCTCTCGTCCCATGGGATGGAGAGTTTTTTATATTTTAGGAGGATATTATGGAAGAAAGAAAGTTTAGTGAACAAGAACTTGTTCGTAGAGAAAAGATGCAAGAACTTATTGACAAAGGGATTGATCCTTTTGGTCAAAGATTTGATGTAACAGCTTATTCAAAAGGTATTAAAGAACAATATGGTGATAAAACACATGAAGAATTAGAAGAAATGGCTGTAGAAGTAGCTGTTGCTGGTAGAATTATGACTAAACGTCGTAAAGGTAAAGTATGTTTTATGCATATTCAAGATAGAGATGGACAAATCCAATTATATGTAAGAAAAGATACTTTAGGTGAAGAAGTTTATGAAATCGTTAAAAAAGGTGATATTGGAGATATCATTGGGGTTAAAGGAACAGTATTTATGACAAATACTGGAGAATGTTCAATTAAAGTAAGTGAATATACTCACTTAACTAAAGCATTACGTCCTTTACCAGAAAAATTCCATGGTTTAAGTGATATTGAAGAAAGATATAGAAGAAGATATGTTGACTTAATCATGAATGAAGAAGCTAAAAAAATTGCGTTTACAAGACCAAGAATCATTCGTTCAATTCAAAATTACTTAGATAGTAGAAATTATGTAGAAGTTGAAACACCTGTTTTAAATCCAATCTTAGGTGGAGCAGCGGCAAGACCATTCGTTACTCATCATAATACATTAGATACTGATTTCTATTTACGTATTGCGACTGAATTATCTTTAAAGAGATTAATTGTTGGTGGTATGGATGCTGTTTATGAAATTGGACGTTTATTTAGAAATGAAGGTATGGATAGAACTCATAACCCTGAATTTACTACAATTGAAGTTTATAAAGCATTTAGTGATCTTGAAGGAATGATGGATTTAACTGAAGGTATTATTTCTAATGCAGCTATGGAAGTTAATGGAACTTATGAATTAGATTATAAAGGACATCATATTTCATTAGCTCCTGGATTTAAACGTGTTTCTATGACAGAAGCTATTAAAGAAAAGACTGGTATTGATTTCAATGAACATATGTCATTTGAAGATGCTAAAAAATTAGCTGAAGAACATGGTATAGAAGTAGAAGCTCACTTTGGTTATGGACATATTATCAATGAATTCTTTGAAAAATATGTAGAAGAAACAATTGTTGAACCAACATTTGTATATGGTCATCCAATTGAAATCTCACCACTTGCTAAAAAGAATTTAGAAGACCCACGTTTCACACAACGTTTTGAATTATTCATCTGTGGAAACGAATATGCTAACGCATTTACTGAATTAAATGATCCAATCGATCAATATGAAAGATTTGCTGATCAATTAAAAGAAAAAGAATTAGGAAATGATGAAGCAAACGAAATGGATCTAGATTACGTAGAAGCTCTAGAATACGGTTTACCACCAACAGGTGGAATGGGAATGGGTATTGATAGATTAGTTATGTTACTTACAGGACAAGAATCTATTCAAGAAGTTATACTCTTCCCTCAAATGAAGCCAAGAAACAAATAAAACAACAATAAAATCAACATTTTTTTGATTTTAAATTTGTGATTAACACATCAAAATAAGACACATCTATTGATGATAAATATACTTAAAATAGTACTTATTTAGGTATAAAAATCATTAATTAGATGTGTCTTTTCTTATTAAAAGTATATATTATAGCTAATTGGTTTTAATATGTTAAAAAGCATGAGTAGACAAATTTCTAGATAAAATATTATAATAGCAATATGAATGAAAGAAATTACACAATATTAAAATATTTAAAAGAGAACGGCGAATATGTGACTTCAGAAAATCTAAGTGCGTTATGTAATGTAAGTACCAAAACAATATTAAAAGACATTAAATTAATAAATGAAGACATGAAATCAACAAAGAATTATATTGATGTCAAAACATCTCAAGGATTAAAATTAGTTATTAATAATGTTGATGAATTTATTAATTTATGTAATTCCTATCGCTCTTTACAAGATTCTTTTGTTTTTAGTGTTAATGAAAGAGAAGATTGGATTCAAAAATATTTGATAGAGTCTAATGATTGGGTTAAATCAGAAACATTATGTGAAATGCTATTTGTTTCTGCTTCTGTATTGTCGCAAAATCTAAAGGGAATTAGAAAATCACTGTCAAAATATGATTTAAAATTAGTACAAAAACCACATTATGGAATGAGAGTAGAAGGAAGAGAATTTAACAAGAGATTATGCTTAGCAGCAATATATATTTCTTATATTGATCAACGCGATGATTTTCCAGGAAATCAGTTTAATTCTAATGATTTGTTAATGATTCAAAATATTAGTCAAATTCTTGAAAATGTAATGGTCAAATATCAAATTTCAATGTCAGAAGTATCTGTTCAAAACTTTATTATTGTTATTTTTGTATCATTAAAAAGAATTAAACAAGGTATTTTATTGAAAGCTACAGAAGAAATGATTATTGATATTTCTCGTTGGACTGATAGTGTTGTTGCTGTAGAATTAGCAAAACAAATTCATAAACACTTAGGAATTGAGATGAGTGATCAAGAAATTGTATCTCTTTCAATACATTTAGCATCAAAGAGAATTATTAGAAATTTTGATGAAAGTATTCATCGTATTATCAAAGATTTTGATGTTAATCAAATTGTAAATACTATGTTAGTTAATATTCAATCACAATGGCGCATTGATTTTTCTAATGATAATGAATTAAGAGATTACTTACTTTTGCATCTTATTCCATTAGAGGTTCGTTCAAGATATAATGTAGTTCTTCGTAATCCGCTTATTGATAAAATAAAACAACAAAATATATTGGCTTATCAATTAGCTGTTGCTGCATGTAATCATCTTGTAGATTATCATGGAAATAATTTAAGTGATGAGGAAATAGGATATATCGCGTTACATTTAGAACTTGCTCTTCTTAGAAAGAAAATAAAAGATAAAAAGAACATTCTTGTAATGTGCGGTGTAGGAAGAGGAACATCAAGTACTTTAGCGTATCAGATAAAGGAAATGTACGGAAAATTTATAAATGAAATTCAAACGGTTGATTATATTGGAATTAAAAGTTATGATTTTGAAGATGTTGATTTTCTTATAACGAGCACACCGATAAAAAATAAGTTGCCTATACCAGTAATAGAAGTTAATTATTTTTTAAATAATAATGATAAAAAAAGAATACTCTCCTTTTTGGATGATCAAGATAGTTTTCATATGCAAGAAGTAATTAAGAGGAATTTAATAATAAAAAATATTAATGAAGAAACAAAGGAAGGAGTTCTTTCTTATATTATAAAAAATACTTTAGGAAACGAAAGTATTTCAAAAAATTTGATTGAAGAGGATTGTATAGGAAACTATGAATTAGAAAATATGCTCGCCATCTTATCTTGTTGTGTTGATGAACCAAAGACAAAAATTATTATAGGTATTTTATCAAAACCTATTTTATGGAATAAGAAAAAAGTACAACTTGTTATTATACCGCTTATTGGTAAAAATATAGGGATAAAAATCTTAGATTTATATAAGGAACTTTCTTATTTTGCGGATAATTCTAACTATATAAAAAGAATTATAAAAAAACAAAACCAAGAAGAAATTATAAAAATATTTAATGATATTGAATTGAAAATATAGAAAAAGAATTGGTAATTTATCAATTCTTTTTCTATATTTTGAAAAGTTCCACAATAAAATGGAATTTATATACATTGAGTTCTATAATAGAGGCTTTATAATTACATATGAAAGATATAGATAGATCTGCAGAAATAAATTCTTATATTTTTTAGAGAGAGAGGAAATAAAAATGAAAGATAAATTACAAAATGTTTTGTTATCAATAAGCTCAAAAGTCGAAACAAATAAATATCTTGGTTCGATTAAAGAAGCATTTACGATGTTTGTACCATTTATTATTGTTGGTTCATTTGGTAGTATGTTAAATATATTAGTATCTGGAGCTAATGGCTTGGCACAATGGGTTCCATGGTTATCAAATTTATCTCCAGCATTTACAGCGATAAATTTTGTGACTATTTCTTGTATGTCATTACCAATTGCATTTTTAATTGGTTATAAACTTGCTGAAAAAGAAAACTTACCACAATTAGAAAGTGGGTTAATTGGATTATTAAGTTATTTAGCTGTATGTCCAAATACAATAAGTACAGTGGTCGAAGGTTTAAAAGATCCAGTTGTGGTCAATGGATTAGGTGCAGGTGTTATTGGAGCACAAGGACTATTTGTTTCAATGATTATGTCAATGGTTGCTGTAAAATTTTTTGGATTATTGACTAACATTGATGCTATTAAAATTAAAATGCCAGATTCGGTTCCAACAGGAATTGCTCGTTCATTTAATATTTTAATCCCTATTTTCATTATTATTACTGCATTTTCAGTTGGGGGATGTTTATTTAATACATTCACTGGTAATTATTTAAATGTTTGGATTTACAATATTATTCAACTTCCGTTACAAGCGTTAGCAAATACAACAGGTGGTATTCTTGTTCTTGCATTAGCAAATCAATTATTCTGGTTTTTAGGTATTCATGGTGGTATGGTTATTGAAGGAGTTAGAGGTCCTTTATCTGCTGCTGGACTTGCAGAAAACATTTCTGCTGTACAAGCTGGAGGAGTTGCAACAAATATTTTAACAAGAGGTTTTTGGACTAGTTTCGTTGTTGTTGGTGGAGGAGGAATTACTCTATCATTATTAATAGCAATTTTCATTTTTTCAAAACGTGAAGATCATAAATCTATTGCAAAATTTTCATTAATTCCTGGTATTTGTGGTATTAATGAACCAGTAGTTTTCGGTTTACCTTTAGTATTAAATCCAATCTTTGCAATTCCATTTATACTTAATTCAGTTATTGCAGCATTTATTGCTGTAGTTGCTACAAATATAGGATTTTTAACTTGTGGAGTACTTGATTGTCCACCAGGGTTACCAGTATTTGTAACAGGATTTATTAGCTATGGAATTCATGGAATTATTGTTCAAGCTATTATTTTAATTGTTACATTTATTATTTGGGTTCCATTTGTTTTGATGTCTAATAAACAAGCCAAACTTGAACAAAAATAAAATAGTTTGTTCTTTAAAAATTGTTTAATTAATGTAAAACGAAGAAGGAGTAAATGAAATATGAGTTTTCCAAAGAATTTTTTATGGGGTGGTGCTACTGCCGCTAATCAATATGAAGGTGGATGGCAGGAAGGTGGCAGAGGAATTGCTGTTCACGACTTAATAACTAATGGAACTAAGGATGAACCTAGACGTATTTTTTGCAAGAATAATCAAGATGATGAAGTGACAATCCAAATGGGAGAATGCATTCCTTATGGATATGTTGGTTTCTTAAAAGAAGGGTATTATTACCCAAGCCATCAAGCTACAGATTTTTATCATCACTACAAGGAAGACATTGCTTTAATGGCAGAAATGGGATTTAAAACGTATCGTCTTTCGATATCGTGGACAAGAATATTTCCTAACGGTGATGATGAAACACCTAATGAGGAAGGACTACATTTTTATGATAATGTTATTGATGAATTAAAAAAGCATAATATAGAACCATTAGTAACAATTTTACATTTTGATATGCCTTTAAATTTAGCTACTAAATATGGTGGATGGATCAATCGTAAATTAATTGATTTTTATTTAAAATTTGCAAAAGTTCTTTTTGAAAGATGGAAAGATAAAGTTACTTATTGGATTACCGTTAATGAAATAAATGTATTGGGTGGTTATTGGACACTTGGATTAGCTTCGAATCATCGTAAAACTGGAGCTCATTCTAATCAAGGAGAAACACCATTAGAAGATGCGGGAATTAAGTTTCAATCAATTCATCATATGTTAGTTGCCAGCGCAATGGCAAATAAAATGGCAAGAGAGATCAATCCACATTTTATGTTAGGTACAATGTGTGCACTTTCTGGAATTTATCCTGCGACTTGTCATCCAGATGATGTATTTGGAGCATATGAATTCAGAAGAAAAGCATTGATGTTTAGTGATGTTACTTGTCGAGGATATTATCCTAATTATGCACAAGCTATTTTTGATGAATATAATTTTAAATTAAAGATGGAACCTGAGGATGAAAAATGGTTAAAAGAAAATACATCTGATTATCTTGCATTTTCGTATTATCGAACAACTGCATTTGATCGTTTTTCTCCTAATACGACAACTACTGGTGGACAACAAGCATCACCAAACCCATATTTAGAAAAAACACCTTGGGGATGGCCAATTGATCCAGAAGGATTAAGATTTGTTTTAAATGAATTATATGATCGTTATCAAAAACCATTATTTATAGTAGAAAATGGAATGGGAAATGATGATATATTAGAAAACAATGAAATTCACGATGACTATCGTATTTCTTACATTAGAAATCATATAAAAGAATTAAAAAAAGCAATAGAAATCGATAGAGTTGATGTACTTGGCTATACTCCATGGGGATGTATTGATATTGTTTCTGCTGGAACAGGAGAAATGAAAAAAAGATATGGTTTTGTATATGTTGATTTAGATGATAAAGGAAATGGAAGTTTGAAAAGAATGAAAAAAGATTCATTCTATTGGTATCAAAAAGTCATTGAATCAAATGGTGAAGTCCTAGATTAAAAACTATATTTATGCCTCCCAAAATAAATATAATTGAAAATAAAACAAATGACTTCTTTATGAAATGACATAAATAAAAAGTCAATCATATTGAAAGAATATGAAAGAAGGTCAATCATCCTTTTCATAGTCTTTTTTCTCTATCAAAAGAAATATAAAAAATGAAATAATGTTTTATTAAAATATCTTTTAAAAGAAAATGAATTTAAAACACTGTTTAAATTGAATAAAGAAATATCGAAAATAAAAAAGCGTTTCAGTAAAACAAAATCAGAAAATCAAATAAAGATAATCTGAAACGTGGAGGTGTAAAAGCATTAAAAATCTTTATTGAAATTTTCTAATAATAATGAAGATAGAAAACAGGAGGGAAAGTAAAATGAATATGAAGAAGATTATTTCTTCTACTCTTATGGCATCAATGCTCTTAGGATCATCAGTATGTTCAGTAATGGCTTTAGAAGAAAATAGCGTTGATAAAGGTGAGTCTAAAATTGTTGCTGAAGTGTTTGATTATGGAGAAAGTGTAACAAGTGTAGTTGTAGATTTGGGGTCTGTTATTTCAGCAGATGAATTAAAAGAAGATGCTTTTGAAGTGTTTGCGAAAAATGAAGAACCAGAAGCATGTATTGGTATTTCAACTGGAAAAACATACTATGAAGGATCAAGGGATATTACAAATATGTATGTTAACAGTACAAGTATTCCTGATGGTGAAGCTGATGCAGAAGGACAATATGTTGTTATTGAATTAAAATATGGTTGGAAAGAATATGTTGATGGTGTATTAACAACTGTTAAGCAATCTAATACTTGTGATTATGATATAGTTATGAAAGATGGAGCTTTTAGTATTTTTGAATCACTCAATGTATTATTGGATATGCATTATACAATTACTTCAAATCAAAATTTAGGAAACTTAAAACAAGGTGATCAAATCTTATTAACAAATGATGATGTTTATCGTCCAATTGCTGGTCAATTCTCTGCTGGAAAATCCAATGGTTTAACATATCGTTTATATGAACCAACTCTTGGTGAAGGTGAACGTCCATTAATCGTTTGGTTCCATGGTTCAGGTGAAGGTGGATTATCAAATATCACACACATTCTTTGTAATAAAGGTGGGGTAGGATTTGCTACTGAAGAAGCTCAAGAAATATTTGGTGGTGCTTATGTATTAGCCCCTGAAACTCCAGATAACTGGACATTTGCTGGCAAAGATTATACAGAACAAGCTATTGCATTGATTCAAGATGTCATTGATAACAATAATATTGATCCAAATAGAGTTGTTATTGCTGGATGTTCAGCAGGTGGATATATGACTTGGCAAACATTATTAGCAGCTCCTGATATGTTCGCTGCAGCAGTTCCAATTTGTGCACCTGGAATTTATACAACTGAAGATTTTGAAGCAATTAAGGATGTTCCTATTTGGATGGTACATAGTAAAGATGATACAACTGTTGATGTAGAATACAGTTATGCAAACTATTATTTATTAAAAGAACTTGGTGCTGATGTCACTTTAACATTATATGATCATGTTATTGGTTATGATGAAGGATCTGATTTAATACATACATATTCAGGACACTGGTCATGGGTATATGCATTAAATAATGATCCAACAAATGATAAAGGACAAAGTTTATTTGAATGGATAGCAGAACAAACTTTAGCAAATGATGAAGATTCAGTTGTGAATCCGGATGAAAACGAACCAGTTGTAAAACCAGATGAAAAAGATCCGGTAGAAACAAATCCAAGTAACAATGTAACTCAACAACCATCAGGTGATCAACCAACTGATGTTGATAATAATCAAACTGTTTCAGTTCCAAATACAGGTGATCATTTGAATGTTGTATTGCCAGTAACATTATTGGTATTATCAGCTGCTATTGGTTATGTTGTTTTAAGAAAAAGAAAAGAATGCTAAAACATAAAGAGTTTATAAAATAGCTTTATGTTTAGATTGAAAGAGGCCACTAAAACATATGGCAATATGACTATATGTTTTTGAAAAGGCTTCTTTTTTTTATTGACTTCTTTTTTGTTTGATGAATTTTGACCAATCAAAAGATTTATTTTCCTTTTCTTTGATTAAAGAATATTTTTTACATGTTTCAGCAAATTCAACTGATAGATTAGTGATTTCCTTGAAGAAAGATTCTGGAAAATTATATATATTACAATATTTTAATGAATATTCTATTTCCTTTTTAATAATAGAGATTTCATTTTCAATTGTAGCATCTAATGTTTGTTCATTTGTTTTGTTGAATATATTTTTTTGCTTAGGATCATTAGCAATGCTTATATGCATTTTGAAGTTATAGAAAATGTCATATTTCAAAATAATAAAATTATAATAATGTTGCTTATACATTGGCTGTATTATATCATGTATCATTTCTACAAGTTTATCGATAATTTGTTTTAATGTTTCATTTTCTTTCTTTATATCATTCATTTTGTAATACCCCTAATAATAATTATATAAAAAGATAATAGATTATATAGTTTAATCACTTTTTTAAGTGTAATTTAACATCAGTTTATTTTAACTTTCATTAACGATGAATATAGATATATAATCAATTAAAATGGTCATGTGAGAAATTATATATCTTAATTTCAAATGATCTGTACAAATATGCGAGTAAACTAATGAGAAACTATTTTTTTAAATTGTCTATTCATCAATTAACGAATAATCATCCTTGTTAAGAACTTCTTTAAGCTTTTTTAATCCTAGCTGAATTGATAAATGTACTGCTGTTATGGAAACATGATCTTCCCTTGCTATCTGGATTAAGTTTTTTCCTTCTAAATAATATCTTATTATTCTGGAACTTTCTTTTTTTGGAAGTTTCCTAATACAACAAAATATGTAATCCATCATTTCCTTATGTGATAAATCATTTATCATTTTATCTGCTGATAAATTCATATTAAGTGATTCATTTTCTAAATAAGGTTGACTATTTAGAGAATAATAAGACTTATGATATTTAATTTTTTGGTTATAATTCCATTCAGCTCTTTGAAATTCAATGAAAACATTAACGATTTCTTGATCTACTTCAATAAAGTAATCGTTATTATAAAGTTCAGGATAGTATTGTTTTAGATTTATTTTGATTTTATTTGACATAAATTGACACCTCAAGAATTAAGAGGTTTAAGTGAGAAAATTTAATAAATAAATAAAAAAAGTGCATAAAATGCACATATATAGCATAAATTAACAACTAATTTTATTAAAAAGAGATAATCAAAATAAAGTGGACCCCATGTCAAGGACAATAAATAAAAAAGTACTTAAAACTAAATAGAAATAAATATATCCTCTAGGTATCTAAGACCGGGAGGATATATTTTTATGTCAAAATATTATAGATATGTAATTATTAAAAATAATGAATTAAAAATTTTAAAAACTAAAAAAATGGAAAACCTTGTTAAAAAGGAATTAAGTGTTTTCGATTATCGTGACTATCTTTTTGAAGATGATCTTTCAGTTTATCTCCTTGTAAGAGATTTAAGTGTCTATGATAACGATACAACTATCATTTATAGATCTTACCCAGGTGATTGTGATGGTGTATTTAATGGAACTGTTATCTTTACAAAAATGGATGAATATGGCTATGTATCATTAAATGACGACGATATTGATTTGATTCTTAGACATCTATGTAAGTTACCCAATGGTTTATTTGAGATGAGATATTTCGTTGATGACACTTACTAGCTTTTTGATTGTTAGGTTCTTATCTAAGTTTTGCTTTACCTGCTTGAATTTTTTCCTATATTCAGCAGGTTCTTTTGTTATATGATCCAATGGGTAATTTCCTGTTTTATAATATTCAAAAAATTCATTTGGTGACAGTTTGGCAAGTTTATACTGATAACGTTCATTATTATAGTAATCCATATAATTATTGATTACTTTTTCTAATTTGTCGTATGCAGAAGTAGTTTTTATATATTTTCCAAGTTCATCTTTCATATGTCCAAAGAAGGATTCCTGAGGAGCGTTGTCCCAACAGTTTCCTCTTCTTGACATTGACTGCCTTATTTCTAAATTTTTAAGAAGATCAATGAACCTGATGCTTGTATAATGTGCACCCTGATCACTATGAATTAAAGCATCAGTATGAATATCATGTTTATGCTTTTCAAACAGTTGATTTATTGTTTTCAGTACGAAATCTTCTTCCAATGATGTTGATAATACATATGAGAGTATTTGTTTTGTAAAGTCATCTTTAACCACTGAAAGATAGGCTTTTGAATGTTTCGAACCATAAAACAAATAAGTGATATCTGTTTCCAATACATATCCAGGTCCATATTCGTCAAAATGTCTGTTTAAAACATTATCTGCATAATTTGATGTTTTTATTGCCTTGGCCATTCTTCTTGCAGGATTGGCTTTTCTTATCGGACAAAATAACTTGTACTTTTTCATCAACCTTGATATCTTCTTATGATTTATTAAAATTCCCATATGAAGAAGCCTCATATGAATACCACGTCTGCCTTTATCATATCCTTTAAAATTATAAGCTTCTAAAATCAACTCAAAGTCTTTACGATCCTGTTCTTCTTTCTTGTTGTAAAAAGATGATGGATCATTTTTTTTTCTTCCATGAATAGAATCCACTTCTTGAAACTCCAGCTGATTCACAAAGATATGAAACCGTCAATACATTTCTAGGTGAATTTAATGTTTTATCAATAAGTTCATATTTTTCTCCTACTGTTTGTTCTTCGATTGTTTTGCAATCTGTTTTCTGTTGATAAATCTCACTCTTTTTAAAAAATCATTCTCCTGTTGGAGAATTTCATTCTTATGTTTCGGTCTTTCCAACTGCTCTTCTAAAGACAATTCTTTGGTTGATGGCCTACCAATGTTTTTACTTCTTGTATCCTTGAAACCATCTTCTCTTGCAGCCTGTTTTTTTAAACGATCTGTAAAATTATCTCGTCTTCTTGCTCCTAAAGCGTACGGATCAAATCCGTATTTTTTAAATATCTCTATTGGTTGCATCCCATTTTGATAATCAATCCAATACAGTTCCTTAAATTCCTCTGAATAAGTTATACTTTTTTAGATGCTTTTACCACATAAGGATTCTCTTCCAATAATCTAAGCTGTTCATCCGTAAAATAATTAGTTCCCATAAATAATACCACCACCATTTTTCTAATAATCATAATACACAAAATAAAAGCCCTGTAAAACGGACACAAGAAAAAAGTACTTTGGTGCTTAGTCCTGTAACAAAATGTCAATAGTTTTTTAATCACTTTTTCAAAAAAAGGCAAACCTGTATTGTAAAATGAAAATTTAAGTGAATGCACAATAACTTGTGTACTACACGCAAAATATGGTATACTTTACTTGCAAGTCGGAGAACAATTGCATCAAAACGAAAAGGTAAGGATTGGTGGATCCTTACCTTTTCTAACTTTTAGAGTGGTCTAACACTAGGCTAGTTATCGCTTAAATCTTTTGTCTAACCATTTGCATATGTAATAAACTAACACACCTGCCACGACAGATACTACTAAGTCGGAAAACAATTAACATCACCTCCTTTCAGGGAGGACGATAACAAAACAATTATATCAAATTATGTTGAAAAAGTATGGTTGAACAGTAAAGTAAATGGATAAAAATAGTATTTTATAAACTTATAATTAGGGCTTTCTTTTTGTGATTTATTAATTACTTTACAAATTTGCTAATGTCGTATGTCATATTAGCAAGAATGTAAAGCTTAAATCTATCTTGACATGAACTTGGCTTTAGGGGTTACAATGTATATAGGTTAATTTGGGGAGGATAAAAGGATGGAATATAGTAAAATTGATAAACTTAATGTCAATCCTTCATTATTAGGATTTGGCTGCATGCGTTTTCCTAAAAAGGAAGATGGCACTATTGATGAGGTAGAAGCAGAAAGAATGTTAGATCATGCTATTGAAAGTGGTGTGACTTATATTGATACAGCTTATCCTTATCATGATGGCGAAAGTGAACCATTTGTAGGTAGAGTTTTAAAGAAATATAAAAGAGAAGATTTTTATCTTGCGACAAAGTTACCAATGTTTAAAATTGATTCATTGGAACAAGCAAAAGAAATCTTTGAAGAACAAATAAAAAGACTTGATGTCGATTATGTTGATTTCTATTTATTACATGCTTTAAATAAAGATACATGGAAAAAAGTTATTGATTTAAATATCATTCCTTATTGTGAAGAATTAAAGAAACAAGGAAGAATTAAAAACTTTGGTTTTTCATTCCATGATGATTATGAAGTATTTGAAGAAATCATTAATTATCGTGATTGGGATTTCTGTCAAATTCAATTAAATTACATTGATACAGATATCCAAGCAGGAATGAAAGGATACAAACTTACAGAAGAAAAGAATGTACCATTAGTTATTATGGAACCTATTAAAGGCGGAGCTCTTGCTAGCCTTTCAGATGATATTGAAAAAGTCTTTACTGACTATAATCAAAATGTCAGCATTTCAAGTTGGGCTTTACGTTTTGTGGCTTCACTTCCAAATGTTAAAGTTGTTTTAAGTGGTATGTCAACTTATGATCAAGTAGAAGATAATCTTGCTACTTTTAAAGAATTTAAACTATTAGATCAAGATGAAGAAAAACTTGTAGAAAAAGTAGCTAATATGATTAAAGCAAAAACTAAAAATGGATGTACAGGATGTCGTTATTGTATGCCTTGTCCATTTGGAATTGATATTCCAGGTAACTTCAAGTTATGGAATGAATATGGTATGTTAGGTCTTAAAGATACAGCTAAAAGACGTTATACAAATCTAGGAGATGCACAAGCTGAATTTTGTAAGAAATGTGGTAAATGTGAAAAACTTTGTCCACAATCTATTAAAATCAGAGAAGATTTACAACGTGTCGTTCAAGATATTAAGAACTTATAAGAGAATGGCGTTATGTCATTCTTTTTTTTGTATTATGTTTTAGTAAAATAAATAGTGATATGTATGGTATGATGTATTTATAGATAAAAGTGAAACAGGATATACGAGGAGACAACTTATGAAGATAAAATATATGGGGAAATTAGATCCAGAAACTAATCCACTTCCAACAAATAAGCTTAAAGAAGGGGCTATTCGATTTAATGAGCCAACGGATAGAAAAAAACAGAATATACAAACAAGTATTGTTACTTTTATTATTATATGTATTATGTTTGTACCAGAATATTTAAATGTTCTTTTTAGAGATGTTGATTCTATGGATTTATCAAATCTTTTTAGCTATTTTATACTCGCAAATATTTTATTAGTTCTTTCAAAACTATGTCAGTTTTATTTCTATAAAGAAATTTATATGTTTAAAATACCACGTGTTGGTTTTGCAGGAGTATATACAACAGAGTTTACAAAGAAAAAATATATAGCTATCAATCTTATTCCTGATATTTTATTTGGTTTAGTTCCTTATTATATTTCATTAACAAAATGTAAGTTTTTTTTAGGAATGGCCGCTATGTTTGTTGTTGCAAATTCAGCAGTAGATTTCATGAATGTATATCATGCATTTGTAGAAATGCCACCGGGTTCAAAAACATTCTTATATCAGTTCAATAATTATTGGTATTTACCAAAAAAAGATAATAATAACTAGGGCGAGGGAAACAGTATGATACTGTTTCTTTTTTATATGAAATATGATGGAATAGAGTTGAATCTTTAAGATATCATAATATAAAATTAAATTATTAAAGAACTTACACAAAGATTACAAATGAAGAAAGTATATTAAAGATGAAGGGAGGTATTGTTATGAAGATACTACTTGCTGAAGATCATGATAATTTAAGAGAAATAATAGAAGATTATTTGGTTGTTCATGGGTATGTTGTGGAAAGTTTTGATAATGGAGAAGATGCTTACTATAGCTTTTTAACTGAAAGTTATGATCTTGTTTTATTGGATGTGATGATGCCTAAGATGGATGGTTTTACATTATGTAAAAAGATACGTGAAAAAGAAGAAATACCAATTCTTTTTATTACGGCTAAGGTACAAGAAGTTGATCAGTTAAAAGGATATGAATTAGGTTGTGATGATTATATTATTAAACCTTTTTCATTACCGGTATTACTTGCTAAATGTAATGCAATCATGAATAGAAAACATTATAAATTTTTAGAAAAAGGTATATTAAAATTAAATACAAGAGAAAAACAAGCTTATCTAAATAATAAGAATTTAAATTTAAAAATAATAGATTATAAAATATTAGAATATTTTATAAAAAATCCAAATCAAATCTTATCTAGAGAACAGATTTTATTAAAAGTGTGGGGATTTGATTATAAAGGACAAGAAAGAAGTGTTGATACACATATTAAAATATTAAGAAAAGCCTTGGGAACTTATCAAAAGGGAATAAAGACAGTGATTAAACAAGGTTATTGTTTTGAAACGAAGGTGTTTGAAAATGGTTGATTTTTTAAGAGCGTTAAGTATTGTTTTATTATTAGGCATGTTTTATCTTGCCTTTAAAAATAAGAAATTTAAAAGATTTTTATTAATTGAAAGTGTGTTAATTATTGTTTTTATTATAGGTAGGCAGATGTACACGAGTAATCTTAATACAATGGATACTGTTATGTGGTCACTAGCAAGTGATGTTACGAATCAAATGATAACGCAAAGTGATAAAAATATTGAAAATAATATGCATGATATACTATCTACTATTTATGATGGTAATGGGTTTGATATTAAACAAAATATAGCTTTTGAATATAAAGTAAAAAATAAATATGAATTTAATAATAAAAACTTTATTATCTTTTTTAAAGATAGTGCAAATGAAAAATATACTTTTTTTAATCTAGAAAATTCTTTTAATAAAAAAGAGATCAATAATTTATTAGACTTTTATAATCAAAATCAAGTTGGTTGTACTATAAAAAAGATGAGTTTTCATTCAAAAGATAATCAATACATCATAGATCAAATTGTCTTTTATGATGAAAATAGTCATACGACTTATAAACTTGGTAACTCACAAGGAACAATGAATTATTATTCATGGTATAAATATAAAAATAAAAAAGCAAGTAATCAAAATAGACTTGGTGATTTTGAATTAATGTTTTTTAATTCAAAGCAAACACTAGAAAAGAATCCAAAAGAAAAAGATATTAAAGTAGAACAAGAAACATGTGATATTTCTTCTGATAAGTCAAAGATATATGTTCATTATGTAAATAAAGAAAATAATATAAAACTTAATATATTTATTGATACACCCAGTATTGTTTTAGATAGTTTAAAAGATAGATTTATTTTAATGTTTAGTTTTGTACAAATTATTCTAGCATGTATTTATTTTATATATACGTATCTTGAAAATGAAAGAGAAGAATTAAATAAAACAAGAAACTTATTTATTAATGCAATGGCTCATGAAATGAAAACGCCTAATGCAGTTATTTTAAATAGTTCAGAAATGTTGATAGAGAATGTTAATCCTGAAAAACAACATAAATACTTAAAAATGATCGAAGATGAATCTAAGCATATGAATAATCTTTTAAATCAAATGTTGATATATACAAGAACGACAAATTCTTATCAATTACATAAACAAAATCATAATCTTTCGACAATGTTTGAAGAAGTATTAAAACATTATGATTTAGAATCAAAAATCATTACAATTGATATTGATTCTAAAATCAATATTTCATGTGATCAACAATTGATGATGATTGTCTTTGACAATCTTATCAACAATGCTTTTAAATATGCAAATCAAAAAATAAGTATTGTTTATAAACAAGAAAAAATAATTATAAGTAACGATGGATCAAAAATAGAAAATAAAGATATTAATCATATATTTGAACCTCTCTATAAAGCGGATGTATCAAGAAATGATACCAATTCTACAGGAATGGGATTAGCGATTGTTAGAAATATTTTAGATTTACACAACTATACTTGTAAAGTTGTACAGGATGAAGAAGTTCATTTTATCATAGAAATGAATAGGTAATGAAAAGTTTATGTAGAAATACATAGACTTTTTGTTACCTTTTTTCTATATAAAACGTATTATAAGTGAAAGAGCTCTTGAGGAGGCAGTTATGAAGATAGATACAGAACAAGTGATTGAAAAGTATAAAGATCGTATTTTTGTGATAGGATTAACGATGTTAAAAAATCCTGATGATGCTGAGGATGTTGTTCAAGAAACTTTTCTTAAATATCATACATATAAAAAAGGTTTTGAATCAAAGGAACATATAGAATCGTGGTTATATAAAGTGGCAATTAATAAAGCTAAAGATATTCAAAGAAAGTTTTGGAGAAGAAAACAAGTATCTATAGAAGATTATATGGCAACGATTCCATTTGATAGACCACAGGATGAAGAATTATTTCAAGCAGTGATGGCTTTGCCATCAAAGTATAGTATTGTGATTCACTTATATTATTATGAAGATTATTCAGTTAAAGAAATTGCTCAACAATTAAAACTCAATGAAGGGAATGTTAAAGTAAGACTCTCTAGAGCAAGACAGATATTAAAAGAACAACTTAAGGAGAACTGGAACAATGAAGAATAAAGAAGCTTATAAACAAGCATTTAAACATGTACATTATCAAAAAGAAATCAATTTAAATCAAAGAAGAATTCCAAAACCACTCATCACACTAGCAACCTCATTAATTGTCTTATTATCTACATTTACTGTTGCTTATGCCTTTGATGTAGGGGGTATACAAAGTAAGTTAGAAGTCTGGTTTCATGGTGAAAAAAGAAATGTTCAATATGAAAAAGTAGGTGATGATACTTATCATCTTTATACAACAGATGAAAATGGCAATGTAATTGATATAGGAATAGATTCAGGGACGAAATGGACACCTACAGGGATGAAACCTATGACGGGAGATGAACTTGTTGAAAGTTTAAATGATGAATTTGGTATCTTTTATGATGAAAAAGAAGATAAATATTTATTCTATTATCAAGATAATATTGTAGATGTAACGCATATGTTTGATAAAGAAAAGAACTGTTATTTAGTAATCAATAATGGTCAAAAGGATATCTATTTTGTAATGAGTTATAAAACTAAAATAGATGAAGATAATGCAATTTCTTTATATGATGATGAAAATAGAGAAGTTCATCATGGCGTAAAAGTAAAAGATATTAAAGATAAATTTGTAAGAATTAAATAAGATGGAGGATTTTCCTCCATTTTTTATAACCATTGAAATAGGTAAACTGGATAATTTAATAAGATAGATATTAGTATTATAAATAAATTAAAAATATTAATTTTATTATTTTGATGTTGTGGTATAATGATTTAAAGGAGTGATCATTATGGAATTACTATTTGTATTTGCATTGCTGCTCATTATTCTTTATTACTTTTATAAGAAAAAACCTAAAAATCATTATCCTGTCATTCAATATCAAGATCATAAAAAACATGTATTAAATTATAAAAAAATACAAACAATGAATACACCTATTAAAGATTTACAATATGTTTATTATTTATTATCATTAATTGATGAATTACCACAAGATAAATCAATCCTTATCTATTTATTATTAAAAAAATGGAATGAACAAAAAGATATTTCTTTAGAAGAAAAAGACTATGAACTAAGTATTCATTTTCTTAAAACATATACAAATAATAGAGCAGAAGATCAATTATTCCAAATGTTATATGCTATTTCTATTGATCAAATTGTTGATGATAAAACACTACGTATTTGGGTAGAAAATGATTTTGAAAAAATAATAAAATGGGAAAATGATTACTTAAAAGACATGAAAAATAAATTAAGACAAGAACATCGTTTTGTAGATGATTGTTATAGTTTAGATATTTATGAAGATTTAAAGAAATTATTAGGTTATAAAAAGTATTTAGATGGTTATAAAGAAATTGAAACAGAAGAAGAAATGAAGTATGCATTGTTATTTGGATTAAAGGAATGTCCTTATCCAATGTATTCGTGTTTTGCTATGCAAAATATCGAAGCTGACTATGGTGTATCGAGAGGATCAGGATTATACTGATCCTATTTCTTTCATATAGCCTGCAGTAATAATACCAGCAGGTAATGCTACGATAGGAATTCCCATGAAAGAAGAAACCATGGTAATCATTCTGCCTAATGTTGTTACTGGATAGATGTCTCCATAACCTACAGTAGTAAGAGAAATCGTTGCCCAATAGATAGCATCAAAGAAAGTATGAAAAGTATTAGGTTCAACGTTGAAAATAACTAAAGCATAGACAATAATATAGCCTATTGCTAGATAAAGAACAGTAATTAAGGCATCTTTTGAATTCTTTCCAACCTGTATAATAATTTGAATATTTTTAGAATAACGAAAACTTTTAAATATACGTAGTACTCTAAATGTTCGAATAAGACGAATTGTTTTTAATGCTTTGAATCCTTTATTTAAAAGGCTGATAGATGGTAGGATTGAAAGTAAATCAATAATAGCTATAAATGAAAATGGATATTTTAGATATGAGATTATACGATTATTATGGTACTTTAAGTTTGCAGTCAACCATCTTAGAAAATAATCTATAATAAAAATAAAGACAGAGATAGAATCAATCATATTAAATAAATGAGATTCATTTTTAAAAGCAAGTGGAATAATGCTTATAAATATGATAAACATCATCACTAAATCATATACATGACTTGCTTTATCGTCTTCTTTAGAAACTTCTATTATTTCGTAAATACGTTTTTTCATGTTATCACCCTCATTAAAGATACATAGGTAGAATTAATTTCATATTATGAAATTAATGTGGAAGAGATATTTGATTAGATACAATAATAAATAAAGGAGGCTCTTTATGTATAAAATTATAGCGTGTGATTTAGATGAAACTTTATTAAGTGATGATCGTTCAATTTCTAAAGAAAATATCGAAGCAATTCAAAAAGCAAAAGAATTAGGTGTTAAGTTTGTTCCTGCTACAGGAAGAGGATACAATACGGTTGATGGAACTTTAAAAGAATTAGGTCTTTATGACTTAGAAAATGAATATGTAATTTCTTATAATGGCGGAGCCATTAGTGAAAATAAAGGAAGTAAACTTCTTTATTTTGAAGGAATTACTTTTGAAAAAGCAAGTGAGCTTTATAAAAGAGGTTTAAACTATGATGTATGTATTCATGTTTACACAAAAGATATGGTTTATGCTTATAAGTTTGTTCAAGAAGAAATTGACTATTTAGCGGGAAGAATGGAAGTTAAAGAAATCTTTGATGATCATATTGATTTTTTAAAGGGACAAGAAATTGTTAAAGTGTTGTATATGAATACAGATTATGATTATTTGAAAAAGATTGAAGATGATTTAAAGGATATTACAGGGGATTTGGATGTCAGTTATTCATCTAATCGTTATATTGAATTTAATCATCAAGGTGTTAATAAAGGACAAGGTTTAAAGAAACTTACGGATATCTTAGGTGTAGATATTAAAGAGACGATTGCTATTGGTGATAACTTTAATGATTTATCAATGATTAAAGTTGCAGGACTTGGTGTTGGGGTACAAAACACCGTTGAAGATATGAAGAAAGAATGTGATGTGATTACCAAGGCGACAAATAATGAAAATGCTGTGGCGGAAGTAATTAGTAAATATATTTTAGGCACAAATTAAAGTTTGTGCTTTTTTAATAGTGATCTATTTTGTATAATTGAATAAATACGAAAAGAGGAAGAGTATGAGTTCATTTTTTACAGATACAATATTAGAAAGAGGAAAAAAATATTTTGAACAAAACAGAGTTTTTTCCGTTAATCAAAAAGGTGATCAAACTTATACAGGGATTGTTTTAGGAAGTGAAGCTTATCATACAAAAATTATAGTAGATGATACAAATCAAGTTATTGATGCAATATGTGATTGCCCCTATGCTAAAGATGGTCATCATTGTAAACATGAGGCAGCACTTTATTTTGCGATTGAAGAAAGACTTCCTAAGGATGAACAACAATATATCGATATTAATGCTTTATTAAAAAGAGTTCGTGCAAGATCACGTAGTAGTTATATGTTAAAACGTGAATTTAATGAAGAATTTAAGAAATATTTAAAGAATATTATTCAATTAAATAAGCAAGGAAATTTTCATATTTCTAATTATCAACAAGTTATTGAAGAATTTTTAAGTTCTAATTATCCAAAAGATTATCGCCATGAAATACTTAATATTATGTTTCAAGGATACTGTAAGTTGCTTACTAATGAACATAATAAAGAATTAACAGTGCAATGGCTTAAAGAAAATATGAAATATCAAAGATATGAAAATGCATTTAGTCATATTATGTCTGTTGTTTATTTATTAGATGTTGAAGATCAAATAGCTATTATTAAAGAAATGCTTTTAAATAAAAGAAATCCAGCTTTATTAAATACATATTTTAAAATAATTAATGATCATCATTTGGATATAAAAAAATACTTAGATGAGATCCAAATTTATAATAACAATGAAGATTATATTATGGAAATGATACGCTATTATATGAATAATCAACAAATAGGACATGCTAAGCAATACTATAAAGAACATATACAAAATATTAGAACAAAAGAAACAAAAGCAAAATTAGAATCATTACTCAATCCAGAAAATGAAGATGCGTATTTAAATTATTTATGTTCAAAATTAAGCTATTATAATTGTTCAGAAGTTCCTATTTATTATGATGATTTAAAAGAGTTTTATGGAAATAAATTTGAAAATTACTTGATTGATTTTATAAATAAAGTAGATGATTATTATAGTGATTATGAATTAGCGATAATGTTTAAACGAAAACAAGAAGCAAAATATGCTATTTATATCTTACTACAAAAACCAAATATGAATTTTTTTGATCCACTAAAAGGAATGATAAAAGAATACAGTTTAGAAATGTATTTAATGGTATATGTTGAATGCTTAAAAGATTATATAAATCAAGGAATAAGAAATTATTATTTAAGAGATTATATTTATGACTTATTTCATGAGTTAGATGAAATGTCTAAAATAGAGTTAGTAGATATGTTGAAAAAAGAATATCCAAGAAGAAAGAAACTACATGAAATGTTAGATGCATGTTTAAAGGAAGGTGATGAAATTGAAATTCAATATTAATTCAAATGTTGTAAAAAGTAAAAATAACTTAGAAATTGCTAGAAAATATCATCACTATGATAATGTAGAAAGCATACATGTTGCAGCTAATGATGATGTTTATCATATAGAGGCTGTTGTTTCAGTATTTAATCATCCCCAAAAATGTTCATTAGATATTAAAGATAATCAAGTGATTTCTTATGAATGTTCATGTCCATTTAATGATCAAGATTCAATGTGTGGTCATTTAGGTGCAGTAATTTTAAAACTTAATGAATTAGAAATCAATGAACTCCCTTTTGATTATCAAAGTGATAAATTACAAAAAATCAAAGAAATAGAAAAAGAAAATCAAAGACAAAGAAGAAAAGCACAATTAAGACAAATGGCTTCTATGTCTACAAAGCTTATTGATTTTAATAAAAGCCAATATCAAACAGACTTACGCCTTTCAATTAATCAAGAAAAATATGATTTAACACCGAATGTTTATCTAAATGGAGATGAAATAGTACTCGAGTATAAAATTGGAAATGAAAAGAAATATGTATTAAAAAATATTGCTGATTTTATAGATAGAATTCAAAATCAAGAAAACCATAAATATGGAAAAGCTTTAGAATTTGTCCACAGTGAAAAAAGCTTTACAGATGATGCTTTAAAACAAATTGATTTAATGAAAAAAGCACTGATCATTCGTCGCTATGATATGGAAGAATATCCTTACTATTATGAACCTATTAAACGAAGTATAACAATAGATCCTCGTTTATTTGATGAATTCTATGATGCGAATAAAGAAATCTTTTCTTTAGGTGAAATGGAATGTAATTTACGTTTATATATCCAAAAAGAAGATGAGTATTATATTGTAAGGGTAACTGTAGTAGACCCAATTTATATTGGGGATAAACATGGTTATTGTTATGGAATGAATAATGGTGAGTTTTATATGAATCGTATGACTTTTGATGAGGAAGGAAATGTTTGTCGCTTTTTAAGCAGTATTTTAGATAATGAGGGGAAATTGATTATTTTAGAGGAACAATATCAAGATTTCTATAAATATGTATTATTACCAATTCTTTCTTATTTTGAAGTGTTTGATGAAACTCAAAATGATATACCAACTTATGATGAAATCAAAATTTATGGAGATATTGATGATAATCAAATGATTTATTTTCAACCAGTTTATGTTGATGAAAATCAAAATCGTGTTTATGGCTTTAATGATAATATTATTACAACTTATCAACAAGATATTGTTGAAAAATATATTGAACAATATGCTTCTTCTATAGATGAAAATAAGCATCGTGCTTATTTTGATATGAATAGCCAAACAACTTATGAATTCATCTTTGAAGGATTAGATTATTTAAAACAATATGGAGATGTTTATGTATCAGAAGCATTGAAAAGAGTAGGTAAGAAGATTTCTTATAACTTACATGTAGGGGTTAGTGTTGAAAACAATCTTTTAAAATTTGATATTTCATCACATGAAATACCAAAGAAAGAATTACAAGATGTCTTAAATCAATATCGTCGTAAAAAGAAATTCTATCGTTTAAAAAATGGCGAACTGCTTTATTTAGATTCACCTGATTTAGAAGAATTAAGTGAATTTATGGATGCTTATCATGTTGATGTTAAAGATATTGATAATGGTGAGTTTTCAATGAATAAACAGAGAATGCTCGCAATTGATGAAGAAAATGATTTTGAATATGTAGAACTTGATCGTGAAGAATCCTTTGTAGAAACACTAGATAGATTTAAATCAGCAACACAAAAAGAGTATCCAGTACCTCAAAATTATGAAAAAATCTTAAGAGATTATCAAAAAGAAGGATATGTATGGCTTCATACGTTAAAAGATTATGGTTTTAATGGTATTCTTGCTGATGATATGGGGTTAGGTAAAACATTACAAATTATCACTTTATTAGATTCATTAGAAACTAATAGACCGAGTCTTGTTGTATGTCCATCTTCACTTATTTATAACTGGGAAGATGAAGTGCATAAGTTTTCTAAACAGTTATCAGTCACATGTATTACAGGTAATGGTGCTTTAAGAAAAGAATTAATAAAAGAGATTAAACAAGGTTTATATGTAACATCTTATGATTATATAAGAAGAGATTTTGAATTGTATCAAGATATTGAATTTGAATATGTGATTTTAGATGAAGCTCAATATATTAAAAATCAAAAGACAAAGAATGCACAATCGGTTAAAACTTTAAAAACAAGACATAAACTTGCTTTAACAGGAACACCAATTGAAAATAGTTTAGCAGAATTATGGTCTATTTTTGATTTCTTAATGCCACAATACTTATTCAATTACCATTATTTCCAAAAACAGTATGAATCAAGTATTGTTAAAAATAATGACGAAGAAAAAACAAAACAGCTTAAAAAACTAGTAACACCATTTATCTTAAGAAGAAATAAAAAAGAAGTATTAAAAGAATTACCAGATAAAATAGAACAAAATATGATTCTTCCATTTAGTGATGAAGAAGAAAAAATCTATGTTGCAAATCTTGCTAAAGTCAATGAAGAACTTCAACAACTTTATGACATAGAAGGTTCAGATAAGATGCAAATTTTAAAAATGCTTACAAGACTAAGACAATTATGTCTAGAACCACGTCTTGTTTATGATAATATCGATCAACCATCATCGAAGCTTAAAGCCTGTATGGAACTTATTAAAACAATGCAAGAAAATAAACAAAAAGTACTTCTCTTTTCTTCATTTACTTCCGCTTTGGATTTAATTGCTGAGGAATGTCAAAAAGCTGGTATTACATATTACATGCTTACAGGAAGTACAAATAAGGAAGAAAGAAGAGAACTTGTTTCAAGATTCCAAAAAGATGATACAACATTATTCTTAATTTCTTTAAAAGCAGGAGGTACAGGTCTTAACTTAACATCGGCTGAAAATGTTATTCATTATGACCCATGGTGGAATGTATCGGCGCAAAACCAAGCAACAGATCGTGCTTATCGTATTGGTCAAAAGAGTAATGTTCAAGTATTTAATCTTGTGATGAAAGATAGTGTAGAAGAAAAGATTATTGAAATGCAAAAACGTAAAAAAGAATTAGCGGATATGTTTGTAGAAAATAATAGTGGTGGATTATCACAAATGTCTAAAGAAGATATCTTAAGTTTATTTACAATGTAAATAGCTGTTACGAAATTATTTGTTTAATTTCGTAATGGCTCTTTTTTTTGATATAATTATATAAATATTTAAAGGGAGGCAAAGTGTTATGAATGATTTTTTAGAAATTGGAAAAGTTATTATTTTTGTAGGTTTAGGAATTGGTTGTTTATTTTTGGGAGCAGTATTTACTGTAGTTGCTTCTAAGAAATTAGTAAAAAAGTAAAATAAGGAATGCATGCGGGAACAGGAGTTTCTGGTATAATGATGAATGTTTTATTAATCAATAATAGGTTAACAACTACTATTTAGATAGCATAAAATAATGATATAAAAGAAATAGGAATGACATATATTTCAAAACAGGAACGACAGAAATCAAATAGAGTCAAAGTGATACAACTGAAAGTGAACATGGCAGATTTGTTACAACAGTTATAGAAGATGTTAAAGATCGAAGTAAAAGAGGTTATATTGATGAACATACCAAAGCACTTTTAGATTTATATCTTTCTAAAGTAAATAATTAATATTTAGAAAGATAATATGTTATAATTTGGATACAATGTAAAATAATATAAGGAGAGCTAAGTATGGAAATTGCAATAAAAGACAATAAGAGAAATTGGCAGATAGTAAAGGATAATAGAAGATATTTGTTTCCACCAAAAATAAGATTAGCATTTAAAATATGTATATTAGTCTATGCTGTGTTAGTACTGATAAATGTGCTGATGCGTCAATTTAAGTTATGGATGGCTTTTGTACTACCAATAGCAATAATTGTTTTTGAAGTACAGATTTATTATTTTGCAAAAAAAACAATAAACCTTCAAAAAGAAATATTTAAAAAAGAAGAAATATCTTTTGATTTGGTATTTTTAGATGAAGGTATTGATATGATACAAGAATCACAACATACTTTCATAGAGTATAAAACTATAAAAGAAGTAATTGATACAGGGACACTTATTATGATGTTGACTAGAGCAGGTGCAGTTCTTTATTTTGAAAAGAAGAATGCTACAAAAACTCAATATGAGGGAATAAGAGAAATATTTGAAAAGAAAAATATTCTTTGTAAAATGAAAAATATATAATTATAAAATGTGTTTTGTGTCAAATAATTGAGCAACTTAAGAAGCTGTAGAAAGATTGAAATATAGTAAGGTAAATAATCAAATTTCTTTTCATAGTGAAAAAGCATTAGATTGTTTACAACTTATAAGGAGGTTGAGATACGATGCATGATATTTACTTCTTTAATGGACAAGATATTACTATGAATGTATGTATTCAAATTCATAGAGTTATTAATCTTATACAGGAACAAGAAAATATTGATTTTGAAGAAGCAACAGGCAAGTTTTATCATTCTCAAACATATAAAACGCTTACTCAAGTTGAAAATGGTTTGTGGGCAGAAAATGCAGAATATATTTTGGATCGCTATAATGAAGAAGCTAAAAATTAAAAGACGGTAATGCCGTCTTTTAATTTAATAAAGATGTATCAATGATTTGATAATTTGCACGATGAATATAAAGAGCTTTACCATCAATCATAAGCTTTGTCATTTTAGGTAACTTTTTAGGAACTGACCAATAAACTTCATCTCCTGAATAAGCTGTAATTGGTTGACCTAATTGAGACTTAATAACAACAACTCTTGATTTACCAAAGTAGTTTTTATATTTATTAATAATATTAGCAATATATGTATTATTTGAAAGTTTTCCATTATCATTACTTTCTATGTCTTCTTGAGTAAAATCAACATTTGGTTCTAATCCTTTTTGAGTAAAGATACATGTATCTCCACAAGATTCAATTTCTTGACCATCAATGGTAATGGTAATAACTGAAGATAATTCATATCCTGTAATAATACTTCCATCACTATCATAAGAAGTTGTTTCTACAGGATTACCTTGAATATTGATTTTATCTCCTGTTGTTGTCATAACTCTTTTTCCATAGTTATCAAAGGTATCAATGGTATAACCATTACCAACAAGGTTTCCTTTAATATCGTTGATCTTTGATTCAAACATGGCACATCCTGTTAAGCTTATAAGCATTATACAAGATAGTAATACTGTGATTATTTTTTTCATATTCCCACTCCTTTTCTAAATTATAACAAATTTTTGTGCAGAGAACTTAAAAATACAGTAAAATATAAAAAGAGGTGAAATCCATGTTACTTAAACAAATGAAATATTTTATCACAGTTGTTGATTTACATAGTTTTACAGAAGCAGCTGAACAATGTTTTATTTCACAATCAGCTATTTCCCAACAAATCAAAGCTCTAGAAAAGGAATTAGGGGTACGTTTATTTGAAAGAAGTAAAAGACAATTTTCTTTAACAGCGGCAGGAGAATATTTTTATCGTCATGGAAAAGTACTTCTTGATGAAATTGAAGATTTTAAAGAAGAAACAATTCGTCGAGGAGAAGACCAAGAATTAAACCTAACAATAGGTTATCCTAAAAATTTTAGTACCAATGAATTATTAGAAACAATTGTTGAATTTAAAAGAATTTATCCAGAAGTTAATATTTCAGTAGTCAGTGGTACACATGAAGAATTGTTTGAATTATTAGTTGATCATCGTATTGATATGAAAATTAGTGAACAAAGAAGAACGTTTAATAATGATTATTATAATGAAAACTTAAAAGAAAGTGTTTCTTTTATTGAAATCTCAACACTTTCTCCATTATCTAAAAAAGAAGTTATTAGTACAGATGATTTAAAGAATATGTCTTGTATTATCGTTGTTTCTAAAGAGAGAGAAGATTCAGAAAGAGAATTTTATGAAAAGTCATTAAATCTTTCGCATCGTTTTCTTTATGCAGATTCTTTAGAACAAGCCCGTCTAATGGTTGCCAGTCAAAGGGGTTATTTACCCATTGATCAAATCGGTTATTTAGATAAGCCTATGTCAGGAATTGAAAGAATTGAATTATCTTATAAAGGTAATCCAATTCAAAGAAATTATTTTGCTTGTTGGCCTAAAGATAAAACCAATTATTATATAGAAGAATTTGTAAAGATGTATAAAGAAATATTAAATAAGTAAAACTTATAAAGATGATTAGGAATTGAAATTGTTTCAATTCCTTCTTTTTTTTATCATATAAGTGGAAAAAGGAGTGAGTAATTATGGCACAAGTTCTTGTTTTAATGAGTAGTCCAAGAAAGCATGGGAATACAGATCGATTAGCGAATGCTTTTATTAAAGGTGTAGAAGAAAATGGATATAGCACAGAAAAGATTTATGTCAATTATCAAAACATTAAACCTTGTTTAGGATGTAATGTTTGTCAAAAGACAAATCAATGTGTACAAAAAGATGACATGCAAGATATTTATAAAAAGATGTTAGAAGCAAAAGTTATTGTCTTTGCTTCACCGGTTTATTTTTATACATTCAATGCTTCTATGAAATTGTTGCTTGATCGTACATTTGCGATAGAAAAAACAATTCATGATAAAGATTTTTATTTACTTTCTACAGGATTAGCTCCTGATGAAAGTTATTTTAGAATTATTAAAGAAACGTTTCAAAAATATATTGATTGTTTAAGAGTAGGTGGCAATCGTTTTGTTGATTCTATTTTAGGTTTTCAAACAGGAGATAAAGATGATATTGAAAAAATAGATTCAATAGAAAAAGCATATAACATGGCAAAGGAGATAAAAATCAATGAGTAAAAGTTTAATTGTTTATTTTTCACATAATAAAGAAAATTATTTCTCGGGAAATATTGTTAATTTAGAAAAAGGAAATGTACAAGTCATTGCTGAAGGATTATCAACAATGATTGATGCAGATATTTATCAAATTAAAGAAGTGGATGCATATCCATTTGATTATCATGAATGTACAAAGCGTGCAAGTGAAGAACTTAAAAACAATGCTCGTCCACAAATATTAGATCCATTAGATAGTATTGAAGAATACGATACGATTTATTTAGGATATCCAAATTGGTGGTCAACAATGCCTACAATTGTCATGAATTTCTTAGAAAGCTATGACTTTACGAATAAACATATTTATCCGATTTGTAGCCATGAAGGAAGTGGTATGGGAAGAAGTGAAAGTGATTTAAAGAAACTTTGTCCAAATAGTATCCTTCATAAAGGCTTAAGTATTCATGGAAGTCATGTTGATGGATGTAGACAACAATTAGAAAGATGGTTAGGAGAAAAATAAAATGACAGATAACGCAAAAAATTATCATGAAAAAATGTTTCCAGGATATGTTTCAGATTTTTTAAGAACAGATCCTGAATTTATTGAAGCTTTTGATAACTTTGCATTTGATGAAGTTGTAAATCAAGATGATTTAGATGATAAAACTAGATTTATTTCAATTCTTGCAGTTTTATTAGGATGCCAAGGAATTGATGAATTTAAAGGAATGTTGAAAGCAGCTTATAATTTTGGAGTAACTCCAGTAGAAATGAAAGAAATTGTTTATCAAGCTGTTGCTTATTTAGGAATTGGGAGAGTTTTTCCTTTCTTAAAAGCTGTGAATAGTTTTATTGAAGATACTTTAGGATTAAAACTTCCTTTAGAAAATCAAAATGATCCTAATACCAATCGTTTAGAAAAAGGAGAGCAAGCACAAGTAGCAATCTTTGGTGAAGAAATGAAAGGATATGCCACAAGTGGTGATTCTAAAACAGTGCATATTCGCAAATGGCTTACAGATAACTGTTTTGGTGATTACTATACAAGAAATGGTTTAGATTATAAACAAAGAGAAATGATTACTTTCTGTTTCTTATACGCACAAGGTGGGTGCAAGCCACAAGCGATTGCTCATACAAAAGCAAATATACGTTTAGGGAATGATCAAGATTTCTTAATTAAAATTGTTTCTCAAAATGTTCCTTTTGTAGGATATCCAAGAAGTATAAATGCCATTGATTGTATAGAAAAGGCAGGTAAAGAATAATGAAAGATGTCATGATTGTTGTTGGTGCTGGTCAAATCAGTATGGCGATTGCTAGAAGAATGGGTGCCGGTAAGAAAATTATTTTAGGTGATAAAAATATTGAAAACGCAAAAAATATTCAAAAGACAATGGTGGATGCAGGATTTGATGTTGAAGTTATAGAAATGGATTTATCAAGTAGACAAGATATTTTAAAAATGATTGATATGGCTAAAAGTTATGGACCTATTAAAATGCTTGTCAATGGTGCAGGGGTTTCACCTTCCCAAGCACCAATTGAGGCTATTTTAAAAGTGAATCTTTATGGAACAGCTGTTTTATTAGAAGAAGTAGGAAAAGTCATTGCAGAAGGTGGCGTTGGTGTAACAATTTCAAGTCAATCAGGTTGGCGTATGGAACAACTTACAGCTTTAGAAGATGAACAACTTGCATGTACACCAACTGAAGAATTATTAGACTTGGAAATCTTACAATCAGAAAATATTCAAGATACATTGCATGCTTATCAATTAGCAAAAAGATGTAATGAAAAACGTGTAATGGCTGAATCTGTTAAATGGGGACAAAGAAAAGCAAGAATCAATGCCATTGCCCCAGGTATTATTGTAACACCGCTTGCAATTGATGAATTTAATGGACCAAGGGGAGATTTCTATAAAAATATGTTTGCTAAATGTCCAGCAGGTAGACCAGGAACTGCGGATGAAGTTGCAAATGTAGCTGAATTATTAATGAGTGATAAAGGAGCATTTATTACAGGGTCAACATTTTTAATGGATGGTGGAGCAACATCTTTTTATTACTATGGGCCTTTAAAACCAGAAGGAGGAAAATAAGATGAATGATTTTCAATTTCAAAACACAACAAAAGTTTATTTTGGTAAAGACCAATTAGGTCATTTACATGGAGAAGTATTAAAATATGGTAAAAGTGTACTTGTTGTTTATGGAGGAGGTTCAATTAAAAAAATAGGGCTTTATGACAAAGTTATAAAAGAACTTAAAGAAAATAATATTGAAGTTTATGAACTTGCAGGCGTTGAACCAAATCCAAGACATACAACAGTTAATAAAGGAGCAAAAATTTGTAAAGATAATCATATTACATCCATTCTTGGTATTGGTGGTGGTTCAACAATCGATGCTTCTAAAGCCATTGCGGCTTTAACACTTGCTGATACAGATAATATTTGGGATTTAGTAGAAAAGAAAGTAGCATGGAATAATGCCTTACCCGTACTAGCAATGCCTACAATTGCTTCAACAGGAAGTGAAATGGATAAATCATGTGTGATTGCTAATGTAGAAAAAGGAGTTAAAAGTGGTATTAATGGGGATATCTTAAGACCTAAAGCAGCTTTCCTTGATCCAACAAATACATTTAGTGTTTCAGCTAAACAAACAGCATGTGGGGGATTTGATATTATGGCTCACTTATTTGATATGAACTATTTTGTTAATAGCGATAAATACCCATTACAATTCAATGTTGTAGAAACATTATTAAGAACAGTTCGCCAACAATTACCAATTGCTGTTGAAGAACCAGAAAACTATTCAGCTAGAGCAACAATGTTATGGGCTGCTTCATGGGCTTTAAATAGTTTTTGTACATCAGGATACAAAACACAAGCTCAACTTCATGCGCTTGAACAATTCTCATCAACATATGATATGACGCATGGTTTAGCACTTGCTATCATTACTCCTAAATGGATGACTTATTTATTAAACAAAGATGAAACTGTTGTTGAAGATTTTGCTCGTTTTGGTTTAAATGTGATGGGTATTCAAGATCAAGGTGATGACATGGCTAATGCAAAAGCAGGTATTGTTGCTTTACAAAGCTTTATTAAAGATGAACTTCATTTACCTACATCATTAAGTGAAGTAGGAATTAATGATGAAAAATTTGATGAGTTGAAAGTAAAAGCCTGTTATGGTCAAGACGCGTTATCTAGAGCTTATCGATCATTAAGTCAAGAAGATTGTTTGAATATTTATAAAATGTGTTTATAAAGGAAGATTCGTTCTTCCTTTTTGTTTATAATAAAGTAAAGGAGAGATGACTATGAATAATGTTGTTAATTTTAAAATGATTCTAGAAATCAATCAGTTACTTAACGAAAATAATATAGAATATTCAATTCATGGTGTAGGTGGATGTACCTGTTGTGGTTTAGAAGTAAGACAAGAAGGAAAAGAGTGTTCAATAGATCGAATTATAGAAGTGATGAATGATTATTTAAAGAATCATTGGATTTATGTACAAGAAAATAAATATCAACCAGGATTTCTAACAATTCACTCTAAATTTGATAAAAAGCCTTGACTATAAAGCCACTCTATAGTGTTAGATGAAGTTAAGGAAGGGGTGTTATTTATGAAAACACACGAATTAGAAAAGGAATTAGGGATTTCAAAACATACAATCTTCTATTATGAAAAAGAAGGAATCGTTACACCACAAAGAGATGATAATGGTTATCGTAGTTATAGCCAAGATGATTTACAAAAACTCATCATGGTAAAATTCTTACGTAACTTAAATATTTCGATTGATGATGTAAAAGCAATCTTAAACAATGAACTTGATTTTAAAGAATGTTTAGAAATCAATCAGATTCATTTAGAAAAACAAATTAAAAGCTTAGAAGAAGTTCAAGAAAATATAGAAATGTATGTAAGAAAAGATCTACCAATGTTACCAGCTTTACAACAAATCCAAAGAGAAGTGAAGAATTATAAATTAGGTTATCAAAAAACAACAGATATTGTATCTCTTGGAAGAAGACTTACAAAGAAACTTGCATTAAGAAAATTCTTATATAAGATTCCTGCCGCAATCACCCCATCGTTTATTATGTGGATTTGTGCAGCTTCCTTTTTTGATGAAAACCTTGAAAAGACAACAGCTTTAATCATTATCTTTATTTTATTAATGATTCTTTTTATAAATATCTTTGTTGCGACAGAATTTCAATTTTCACAAATATGGTTAAAAATGCCATTAGATCAAACAATGAATCAATCAGTAGAATTTTTAAGTGATGGGATTCGTTATTATCAATTTCATGGATATCTTAATAATTTGAAATATTACTACGGTGTTTTATTTAATAAAGCAGAAAAATATATGCAATCTTATAAGTATGAAGATATTCAAAGTGTTGAATTGATTTTAAATCATCGTTATGAAAGTTATGGAACACCAATTGCGAAAGATTGGTATGTTCTTGATTATCGTTTTGAATTTAAAGATGGAAATCATTTCTATTTTTATTGGCCGATTACATTGGATGATGATTCTCGTTTTATTGGAACCATCTTAGATGAAAAGGTAGAAAATATTATTGATAAAGATCATGTCATTGATGCTTTAAAAAATGGTATCCATTTAAATGACTATGTAAGAGGGACTGAAGAATAATTCAGTCTTTTTATAAAAAAGGTATTATTTTGATAAAAAACCTTGACTATAAAGTTACTCTATAGTGTTAGATGAAGTTAAGGAAGGGGTGTTATATATGAAAACACACGAATTAGAAAAGGAATTAGGGATTTCAAAACATACAATCTTCTATTATGAAAAAGAAGGAATCGTTACACCACAAAGAGATGATAATGGTTATCGTAGTTATAGCCAAGATGATTTACAAAAACTCATCATGGTAAAATTCTTACGTAACTTAAATATTTCGATTGATGATGTAAAAGCAATCTTAAACAATGAACTTGATTTTAAAGAATGTTTAGAAATCAATCAGATTCATTTAGAAAAACAAATTAAAAGCTTAGAAGAAGTTCAAGAAAATATAGAAATGTATGTAAGAAAAGATCTACCAATGTTACCAGCTTTACAACAAATCCAAAGAGAAGTGAAGAATTATAAATTAGGTTATCAAAAAACAACAGATATTGTATCTCTTGGAAGAAGACTTACAAAGAAACTTGCTATTAAAAAATTCTTATATAAATTTATACCAACATTATTAATTGTACTATTCATTAGTGCACCATCTACAACAACTGTACAAAAAATAATATTTGTGATTTTTATTTCATTATTAATTACAACTGGTTTTATTGCTGCTGATTTCCAGTTTTCACAATTATGGTTAAGATTACCACTTGATCAAACAAGAAATCAATCGGTAGAGTTTTTAAATGATCGTATTCGTTATTATCAATTTAAAGGTTATATAGATAATGTAAAATATTTTTATTCTGTTTTATTGGGTAAAGAAGATAAATTTATAAAGGAATATAAATATGAAGATATTCAAAGTGTAGAACTTCTTTTAAAACATCGTTATGAAAATTATGGAACACCGATTGCGAGAGATTGGTATGTTCTTGATTATCGTTTTGAATTTAAAGATGGAAATCACTTCTACTTCTATTGGCCTTTTACTATTGATGATGATGCACGTTTTATTGGAATGATTTTAGATGAAAAGGTAGAAAATGTGATCGATAAGGATCATGTCATTGATGCTTTGAAGAATGGTATTCATTTAAATGATTATGTAAAAACGACTGAAAATTAATTCAGCCGTTTTTCAATGAAATTATTGATAGCTTTTACAGTTTGGTTTTGTTGCTTTTTACGTGAAATAGTTGCTTTAGCATCACCTTTTTGATGACCATAGTTACCAAAGTTTGCATGATTTCCACCTTTGATGACAACGATATTTCTTTTATAATCAATTTTCTTTTTAACACTTGTATTTAAAGAACCATAAATAGTAAGTGCATCTTTATCTGATACATCTCCATAAATATAAGAACCCAATAGAATTAAACCATCTACTTTATCTTTATTTTTAGAAACATAGGAAGAAGCCATGGCTCCACCCATTGAATGACCACATATGTACCAATGTTTTATATTTGGATATTGATTAATAATTTTATTAGCTGCATTTTTATTAAAGATAGCCATGTTAAAAGGCATCTTTAATAAATAACAGTTATAGCCTTTGTTTGTTAAATGTTTTAATAAAGGCAAATAGGCTGTATTTTCTACTTTGGCTCCAGGATAAAAGATAATACCTACATCACTTTTCTTTTTAGGTGTTAATGTAATAAGATTTGAATTTACTTTTTTAACATTTTTATGATTTAAGATCTCTAGGGCATCATCTTGTGCATGATAATAATCATTGACATAGATGCCAAAACAACCCACACAAAGAATTAAAATGATGGATAGTGTTATTAATATTTTCTTTTTCATCTCTAACAATCCTCATGACTATGTTGATAGTATTGTTGAATTTGTGGTGGAAGTTGTTCAAAAGAAAGAGCTCGAACATAACCTTCATCTTCTTTTTCAATAGCTTGATCATAATACCAACATTTATAATTAAGCATTGAAAGTACTTTTTGAAGTTTTTCCATCTCTTGTAATACTTCTTCTTTTTGTTTAACAAAGATTTCTTTTCTTTGTTTTAAAGTAGAATTTCCTAATGAACATAAGTTCATATATTCTTTAATATCTTTGATTTCTAAACCTGATCTTTTTAAACAATCAATTATACGTAAGGTTTCTATTTCATTTTCACTAAATTGTCTTACCCCATTTACTCTTTTTAAATGAGGAAATAATCCTTCTTTATCATAGTAACGTAATGTAGAAATAGGTAAGTCAAACATTTTTGATATTTCACCAATAGAATACATTTTTAGTTCCTCCTCTTGACCTAAAGTTAAGTTTAGGTATTACTATTAATTTATCATAGAATATAATAATATTCAAATGGAGGAAAAGAAGATGGCTAAAAAAATATGTGTTATTAAAACAAGTTTAAGATTAAATAGTAATTCTGATCAACTTGCTGATGCTTTTATTCAAAGCGCAAAAGAAAGTGGCAATGATGTAATAGAAATCAGTTTAAAAGATAAAAAGATTGCTTTTTGTAAAGGGTGTTTAAGTTGTCAAAAATTGGGACATTATGTAATAGATGATGATGCTAATATTATTACTGAAAAAATTAAACAGGCAGATGTTGTGGTATGGGTAACGCCGATTTATTATTATGAAATGTCCGGACAAATGAAAGTCATGATTGATCGAGCTAATTCTCTTTATACATCTAATTATCAATTTAGAGATGTTTATTTACTCTCAACAGCTGCCGAAAATGAAGAAGGGGTAGATAAACGTGCTATCACTGGTTTGAAAGGATGGGTTAATTGTTATCCTAAAGCTCATTTTGTAGGAAGTGTATTTGCAGGTGGTGTTGATATTCCTAATAGTATTAAAGATCATCCTGCCTTAAAGAAAGCTTATGAAATGGGAAGAGCTATACAATAATGAAAAGAATTATTTTAGTATTTGTTATAATTGCAGGTTTATTTCTTTTTGCAAATAAACCAATTCATCAAAAAAGTATAGAAAAAGAAAAGGGAAGAGAAATAATGAGACTAGAAGTTAACGAATATACATTTGAAATTGAGTTAGAAAACAATACAAGTGCAAAAGCATTTAAAGAATATGTATCTAAAGAAAAAAGAGTACTATCTTTAGATGATTATGGAAACTTTGAAAAAGTAGGAGATTTAGGAACTACTTTACCTCGTAATGATAAAACAATAACTACAAAAGAGGGAGATATTATTTTATATCTAGGTAATAAGTTATGTCTTTATTATAATCAAAATACATGGGATTTTACGAAGTTAGGACATATTAAAGCTACAACATATTTAAAAGAAGCATTAGGGAAAGGAAGTGTCACTGTTACACTTTATATGGAGTAAAAAAAGATGAAGAAAATATTAAAAATAATAGGGATTGTCATTTTATGTATTGGAGTTATTGCTTTGTTGTTTATTAAATTTTGGCCGAGTTTAGGTGGGCGTGTGACAGAGGATGACCAAAAAGAATATAAAGCAAGAAATTCTTTATATAAAAAGGGAATATTTCATGGAAATCCTGAAATTCAACTGATGACAGGACAAAAGAGCGAGTATAAAAATGAAGAAAAAGTTCCTAAAGGTGAAATACCTGTTCATCAGTTAAAGAAAATAGAAAAAGCGAAGAACGATGAACTTAAATGGATTTGGTTTGGACATTCAAGTTCATTACTTCAAATAGAAGGAAAGAACGTATTAATGGATCCTGTTTTTTCAAACTATAGTTCGCCAGTTCCTTTTATTGGACCAAAACGTTTTACTAAATTACCAATAGATATAGAAAATGTGCCAAGTATTGATGTTCTTGCCATTTCTCATGATCACTATGATCATTTAGATTATCAAACAATTAAACAAATAGATAAAAAAGTCAAAGAGTATTGTGTTCCTCTAGGCGTCGAAAAACATCTTCTTCGTTGGGGAGTCAATGAAAAGAAAATTCATGTTATGAATTGGTGGGATGAAGTAAAAGTAGACGGACTAACGATTACTTCAACACCAGGTAGGCATTTTACTGGGCGTGTTCCTTGGAAAAATAATAAAACATTATGGAGTGGCTATGTTTTTAAAAATAATAAATATACAACTTATTTTACGGGGGATACCGGTTATGGAAATCATTTCAAGGAAGTTTATGAAAAGTTTGGTGACATTGATTTATTAATGATTGAAGATGGACAATATGATAAGTCCTGGTCTAACATTCATATGTTACCAAAAGATGGTATTCAAGCAATGAAAGACCTACATGCTAAATGGACAGTTCCTGTTCATTGGGGTGCTTTTTGTATTTGTAATCATGCTTGGGATGATCCAATTATTCAAATTACCACAAGATCACAAAAAGAAAACTTAAATGTGGCGACACCAAAGATTGGGGAAATTGTCGATTATAGTCATATAGAAACTTATCAAGAACATTGGTGGGAAAATGTTGAATAGTTTTTTCATATTATGAAAGCAATTTCAATAATTTTCCTATATAATGTTTGTAGAGAAAACAAGGAGGTAATGAAAATGGGTTTTCCTAAAGGATTTTTATGGGGTGGCGCTGTTGCTGCTAACCAATGTGAAGGAGCATATTTAGAAGATGGTAAAGGTTTATCGGTACCAGATATGTTATTAGGTGGAGATGTTAATACACCAAGAACATTCTTACCAAAAACAGATCCAGAAGCTTTTTATCCTAGTCATGAAGCGGTAGATTTCTATCATCATTATAAAGAAGACATTGCTTTATTTGCTGAAATGGGATGGAAAGTATTTAGATTATCTATCAACTGGGGACGTATTTTCCCAAATGGTGATGATGAAGAACCTAATGAAGCGGGGTTAGCTTTCTATGACAAAGTATTTGATGAATGTCATAAACATGGTATGGAACCATTAGTTACTTTATGTCATTATGAAATTCCATGGAATATTGTTACAAAATACAATGGTTTCTCTGATCGTAGAGTAATCGATATGTTTGTGAAATACGCTACAACATGTATGAAACGTTATAAAGATAAAGTTAAATATTGGTTAACATTCAACGAAATCAATATTGCATGTATGGGTGAAGGTGGAATTGGTAACCTTTATGGACTTGGATTAATGGATCCAGAAGATGTTAATGCAGATCATAGAATTCCATTAAATGAATTAAAATCAAATGAACAAATTATGTTTGAAGCATTACACAATGAATTTGTAGCAAGTGCTAAAACTGTTATTGAAGGTCATAAAATCAATCCTGATTTCATGATTGGTAATATGATTGCTCATACAACTTTATATCCACTTACACCAAATCCTAAAGATATCTTAGCTGCTTTTGATGAAGATAACTTTAAAAACAATTTCTGTGGAGATGTTCAAGTACGTGGTGAATATCCATCATTTATCTTTAGATATTTTAAAGAACATAATATTGATACTTCTTATATTACAGAAGAAGATAAGAAGATTATTAAAGAAGGTACAGTTGATTTCTATACATTCTCATATTACATGTCAAATTGTGTAACTGTTGATGAAAATGCTGAAACTACTGCAGGTAATATGTCAAAAGGTGCTAAAAACCCATACTTAAAAGCATCTGACTGGGGATGGCAAATCGATCCAGATGGTTTAAGATATACATTAAACTTATTACATGATCGTTATCCACATACTCCATTAATGATTGTAGAAAATGGTTTTGGAGCATTTGATACAGTAGAAGAAGATGGATCAATTCATGATGATTATCGTATAGATTACTTCAAAGGACATATCCATGCAATGAAAGAAGCTATTGAAGATGGTGTACCATTAATTGGATATACAACATGGGGACCAATTGATTTAGTATCAGCTGGAACAGGACAATATGCAAAACGTTATGGATTCATTTATGTAGATAGACATGATGATGGAACTGGAGATTTCTCTAGAAGTAAAAAAGATTCATTCTATTGGTATAAAAAAGTTTGTGAATCTAACGGAGAAGAAATTTAATATAATAAAAGGACGATGTTTTGGCACCGTCCAATTTTTTGATAGAAATATAGAAAAGATGATGAAATCATTTTGTAAGCAATTAGATGATTAATATATAATGAAATTACCCCCTATGTTCATCTTTTTTCTATATATTCTTTATTTTGTTAAAAATTGCTAACATTCTCGTAACCATCTGCAAATATCAACAACTTTCACACCTTTATAGTCATAAGTTTCATGATATGTTCTTGCAATTATCATTTTAGGATATGCATCTCTTATGGCAAGTAGTGGAGAATATTCTCTTTCAAATGTTTTTTCATTCGAAATATTATCACTCACTTGAATATATAGTTGTGTTTCACGTTTCTTGGCTACAAAATCTATTTCTTTTTTATAAAGTTTTCCCACATATACTTCATATCCTCTTCTACGTAACTCTAAATAAACAATATTTTCATAAACTCTTCCAAAGTCCATGTTTCTTGTCCCATTAACTGCATAACGAAATGATGAATCACAAAGATAATATTTGCTATTATTCGTTAGATATTTTTTTCCTTTTAAGTCATAGCGTTTTGCTTCATAGAAAAGAAAATCATTTTCTAAATAGCTAATGTATTTTGATACTGTTTTTCTGGTTATTTCGCTTTGACTATTATTTAAGGTTCTACAAATATTATTTGGAGAAAGCAAGTTACCAATATTATCCATCATAAATTCAGAGATGTTGGTAAATTCTGATTTATTTCTGATCTTATATTTTTCAACCAAATCTCTTATAAGGATAGTTGAATATACGTCTCTAACATAGTCATATTGTCTGTTTTCAGTCTTATATACATAAGCTCCAGGCATACCACCAGTTCGTACATACTGATCAAAAGCTTCATCATATTCTTTTGTGATTTTGTAGTAAGTGAGATATTCTACAAAAGAAAATGGATATACCTGTATTTCCATTGTTCTTCCAGTAAAAAGTGTTGCTAGATCCGAACTTAGTAAAAATGCATTTGAACCAGTGATATAAATATCGTAGATTCTTTTTACATAAATGCTATTGATTGCAAGTTCAAATTGAGGACATAATTGAACTTCATCGATCAATAAAACATTTGGCATACCCTCTTTGTACTGATTCAAAATGTATTTATGCAATTCATGGTACTCTAATAACTGATCAAACTCTAATTCTTGCAGGTTTATCATTACAATATTCACCTGTTCCTGTAATGATTGCAAGTAAGTGACAAACTCTTGAAGTAATACTGATTTTCCGCTTCGTCTAATACCTGTGATTACTTTTATATCAGGTGTCCCATATAATTCAATCAGCTCATCTAAATATTTTTTTCTAACAATAAGTTGCATGTTGTTATCTCCTATTACCATTTTTTTAATTTTTTTTATTTTTCGGTATTATCATATACAAATGTATACTAGCATAATAAATGTAACCTGTCATTATTCTATTCTTGATTTTAAAAAAATATTCATTTTTTGGGAATAACTTATGGTGTTGATTCAATGAATTAAAAAAAGATAATAATCATTAGCTCTCGTATTCTTTGATAACATATTTTCGTCAATGAAAGAAGCTATTGAAGGTGGCGTACCATTAATTGGTTATACAACTTGGGGACCAATTGATTTAGTATCAGCTGGAACAGGACAATATGCAAAACGTTATGGATTCATTTATGTAGATAGACATGATGATGGAACTGGAGATTTCTCTAGAAGCAAAAAAGATTCATTCTATTGGTATAAAAAAGTTTGTGAATCTAATGGTGAAGAAATTTAATATAATAAAAGGACGATGCTTTGGCACCGTCCAATTTTTTTAATTATTTTTAATATAAGGATTATGATAGAAAGAATAAACAAGTTGAACTGTCATTACACACCAGATAACCGGTTCACAGAAGATAACAGCCATATATTGAAAACGTGGAATTAAAAAGATAACAAAGATAATCTTTCCAAAGAATTCAATCACACTTGAAATTAAAGGAAGAAGTTTTTGACCAATTCCTTGAAGTGCATAACGTGTTTGCATCAATATTCCAAGCACGGCATAGAAAGGTCCAACAATTGTAAGATAAAGTGTCCCATTATGTAAAACAACTTCTTTACTTGAACCAGATATTAATTTCACTAAAGAAGAACCAAATAATAAGATAATACAAGTTACAATAGCTGCACCAATAATGTCATAGATATAAGCATAACGAAGTGCTTTTTTAATTCTATTTTTTTGATTAGCCCCTTTATTTTGAGAAACAAAAGTTGAAATAGCAAGAGCCATCGCTGTAAAAGGCATATTAAAGAACATATAAAGTTTTCTTGCAGCAGTATGTCCAGCAATAATTAAATAACCTAAGTTATTAATACCATATTGTAAGATGACAGAACCAGCAGAAACAATACAACTCATAAATCCCATTGAGAACCCTTGTCCTAATAATTCTTTATAAAGATCTTTATCAACTTCAAAATGTTCTTTTTTAGGAATTAACAAAGGTGTCTTTTTAAACATATAAATGATACACAAAATAACGGAAGTTCCTTGAGAAATAACAGTTGCGACTGCAGCTCCTTGAACTCCCATATTTAATTGAGTAATAAAAACTAAATCTAAAATAATATTTAAAACAGATGAAACAACTAAGAAAACAAGAGGCATGACACTGTTACCAATGGCTCTCATTAATCCAGCACATAAGTTATAAGCAAACATAACAATAATAAATAAAACAATAAAGAAAATATAACTATAAGCTTCATCAATAATGTTTGTAGGCGTATTTAATAAATGAAGAAGTGGTTGTAAGAAAATTAAACCAATAAGTGTTAGTCCAATTGAAACAACAATACCAATGACTAAAGAACTAGCAACTGATTTCTTCAATAATTTTTCATCTTTAGAGCCAAAACTTCTTGCAGTAACAATAGCAAGACCATTTCCAATACCTAAGGCAAAACCTACAAGCAAGTCATAAATAGAGGTACATGATCCAATGGCTGCTAAAGAAGCGTCTCCTAAAAAGTTTCCAACAATCATTGTATCAACAGTATTATAAAGTTGTTGGAAGATATTTGATATAAATAGTGGTAATGCAAAGATGATGAGTGATTTAAAGATTGGTCCATGAATCAAATCAACATTTGCATTAAATGATTTACGTTTTGTCGAATCCATATTTCTCTCCTATTCTGTAATGTTACGATTAAAAATTTCAACAAGAGTAAAGATGCCATTTTCATATTCATATTTTTGAATACAACAATTATAAAATCTTTCCGTTTTCTTTACTTTTGCATGTTCTTCCCATGCACGATAGAATTGGGCGCAAGCTGCACCGTGAGAAACTGCTAAAACAACTTGATGATCATTCTTACCCATGATTTCAGTTAATGTTTTATTCATACGTTCTCTAAGTTCAAGTTCACCTTCACCACCGAATTGTTTAAAGAAATCCCCATAAGGTAGTTTAGGATTTAAACATTCATCCTTTCCTTCAAAAGCACCAAAATTCCATTCTTTTAAACCTTTTAATCTTGTATAAGGCATATCTGTAATGATTTCTAAAGTATCCGATGCTCTTTCAGAAGTAGAAGCATAAGCGTGATCAAGAGTAATATTTGTAAAGTATTCTTTTGCCATTTGTGCTTGTTTAATTCCTAAAGGTGTAAGAGGTGCATCACACCAACCTTGTATTTTATGTTGTAGATTGAACAAAGTCTGTCCATGTCTCATTAAATAGAGTATTTTTTTCATGATAAATCTCCCCCAAAGTTTACTTTAATCGATAATATTATAAAAGTACAATACCTAAATAGCAATCTGCTATAACTAAAAATAATAGTAAAAATAGGATTTAAAATGTACCATAAAAAAATACCAAACACATAATATTAATATGTAGTAAAAAAACAAGAAACAATAGATACAATATTGTAATCGCTTACAGTAAGCGGAGGTGATAGTATGAAAGTGCGAAAGGGAGGAAAAGAATATGAAAAGTAAAAAAATAATAGCAGCATCTTTAGGCGCAGCGTTATCGTTATCGATGCTTTGTATGCCTGTTTATGCTACTAGTCCAACAGTTAGTTCTATTGTTGCAAACACACAAGTTGGAGATGGACAAAGAGAAGTATCTTCATTTGAAATTGAGGTAAGTGATGAAAGTATTATACAAAATTTAACAGCAGCAGATTTTGATATTATTAATAATTCAAGCACTGTTCCATTTGATGTAAATACAGGATCTTGGGCAGAAGCTTATCAAGATGATGGGATTGAATTAAGTGTATCAGGAAATAAGTTAGAAATGACAGTGAATCCATTTTGTTATGCTGGAATCTATAAAACAGATTGGTCATTTCAAAGATTGGATTGGGAAGTTAAATGTTTAACTAATGATGCATTATCTTTTAAGGCAAGTGATGTAACAACAGTTAAAACTAAAGTCTTAGATGATACAGAAAGAAAGACATTTACTTATGCTGGATTAACACGTGAATATGCGTTGTATTTACCAAAAAATGCGGATGGATCAGTTAAGAAAAATGTACCACTTGTTGTATGGAATCATGGTGGTGGAGAATACAATGGTAATTTAGAAGATACTCTTGTAGCGAATAAAGGATTAACTGGTTGGGTAGATGCTGGTTATGATGTTGCAGTATTACAAATGCAAGTTGGAAATGAAAACTATAGCTATGGTGCTGCAGAAAATGAAGATAAGAAAAAATTAATTGACCAAAACAATGCGTTACAAGCACAATTGATTAAAAATCTAATTAATGATGGAAATGTGAATAAAAATCAAGTATATGTTGCAGGTGCTTCTAGTGGAGGAGGAGCAACAATGAGATTTTTAATGCAATATCCTGAAATATTTGCTGGAGCTATAGCTTGTTGCTCAATGGATCCAATTGTTCCTGTACATAATCAAACATTTGCAGCATTAGGTAGAGAAAAAGATCCTTTTGATACAATTGTTTCGAATTTTGAAGAAGCATTCCAAGGAAATGTATATACTTGGGATGAAAGTACACAATCGATGGTTTCTAAAAAAATTGATACTCAAAAATTATTAGATGTTCCAATTTATTATACGCATGCTGAAAATGATCCAACATGCAATGTAGATAGTTCAAAAGCTATGTACAAAGCTATGGAAAATATGGGAGATAAAAATAATAAATTATCTATATGGTCAGATGATGAAATGAAAGCTGTAGGAATCAGCAATGGTATGGGAGGTACATTATTGCATTGGTCATGGGTAAAAGTTCTTAATGATAATACTGATGGTAGTCCAATGAATTGGTTGTTCAAACAATCTAAAGTGGAAACAGTGTCAAAATCAGAAGATAAAGTAGATGATAAAAAGGAATCAACAGTTAATAATAAAGTTGAACAAAGTGTTAAAACTGGAGATAATACAATGATTGGTTCATATGCTATTATCATGTTGTTAGCAGCAGGTGCCTATACAGCTACTAAAAAGGTAATTAGATAATAATTAAGTAAGGCGGAAAATGGTTTCAATTTTTCCGCTTTTTATATTATAATATTTTTGTTGTAGGAGGGTGTTTATTGTGAGCAAAACAAATTTAAAAATAGAATATATTTTAAAAGCATCTAATAATATAGAATTTGATAATATTGATACATATATATCTAGAAAAATATTTGAACACTATAATAAAATACCAACCTATACATTAGAAGACATTTTAACAATTTTAAATATATCAAAACTTAAATTTAAAACATATCTTAATCAACTGGGATATAAAAATTATACAGCGTTTAAAGATGAGGTTATTTTTGAAAGAATAGTAAGACTAAAACAAATCAGAGATAGATATGAAAGTTTTGAAAAAAATAAAATTATTCAAATTATGAGTCAATTAAGACATCATCTAATTAATATGGATAAAATAGATAAAATTTGTAAACAAATAAATGAACATGAAAGATTTATAGCTTATGGGTCACCAACACTTTTAAATTTATTGTTTGATTTTCAAGTAGATATGAAAATATTTGATAAAACGGTTTTGTTAAGTTCAGTAAATAATGGGAAAATTTTAGTACCAAAAAATAATGATCTTATTGGTCTCTTTACAGCAACAGGAAGATTATTAGGCTGTTGTGATGCAAAATTTCAAGAAGTTGTTTTAGATACAAAGAATACAAAGATACTTTTTAGTAAATCTCAAATAAATAGTGAATATATTGATTTCAGCTTTTCTATGGATACGGATAATGATTATTATGAAATGCATTATGTTTTTTTATTTCTATTTGATTTAATTAAAACGAGATACTATGAATTATATATAAAGGAATGAAAATATGATTATAGGAAAAATAATGATGATACAAAATAGTAGTTCAAAAGAGAGTGTGGAATATTTAATTAGTAAAAAAATAATGGAATTAAAAGGTAATATTAAGGATTATACATTAAATAGATTTATAGAAGAAGTGGGTGTGTCTAAGACTTCGATGGTCAGATATTTAAAAAATATTAATATTAATAAGTTTTCTTATTTTAAAAATGTTATGTACGAAGAATATATGCATGCGGAAGTAGATATGAAAAAGATGAAAAAGGTTATTAAAAATAATTTTCCTCACATACAAACACAAATTTTTAAAAAAATCATGGTATGTAAAAGAATTGTTATATTAGGCGATGGAAATAGGTTTGCATTGTTACTATGTCAAAAAGCGTTGACATATTTAGGATATCCTTGTGAGATACCGGTTTATCTTGGAAGTGAAGAAGAAATTATTGATCAGTTTCACTTGAAAGAAGATGATTTGGTTATTATTGTAAGTTTACATGAAACATATGATGATTTTTGTACAAATAGATCTGTTTTTTATCAAAATGCTAACTATTTAGATGTGAAAATAAAGCCTAAAATTGGGTTTATAGGAGTTGCTCCTAAAGATAATCATCTTTATTTTAACTACAATATAAATCAAAAAAGCTTTGATAAAAGTATGAATGAGTTACAAGTATTCTTTTTAAATCTTGTACAATATGTTCTTTATAAAAGTGGAATATAAAAGGCGTAGCACAAACTACACCTTTTTAATTATTGAAACCAATAATCTAGATAATCGTATTTAAAGACGCGGTAAACGAATTTACCACCTGTCGTTTTAAATGTTTTTAATAAAGTTCCATCCTGACTGTATTCACTCCAAGACATTGCGATACCACTATCGATAATTACATTTCCATCTAATTCTTGAACACTACTTACATATCCTGAATAAGCAACAGGAATACTACTTACAAGTTCAACAGTACGATTATTTTCATCTACTAAATATTTATAGTAATAAGATGTTCCTTTCTTTAAGTTGTAGTAAGCATTTGAATAATTTGAATCACTTTTCCAATCATAATCAGGGTGTGTTGTACTTACCGCAAGGTTATTATTATAAAGATAGAGATAATATTGACCTTGAGGTAGGGAGTTATCTTCTACATAGGTGACACAATGTTGACCGGCTTGCGTTGAAAAATCACTTGTTTTATTTAAGAGTAAGGAATCATATCCACTTTCTTGCCAAAAGTTATCAGAACCAATCATGTAATCAATTGTTGGATTTGAATAGATATTATCTAATTTAATAATTGTGGATGTTTCTCTTGAACTAATAATTAAACTTGTTTTATCAACAAGAGACAGTGAATTGATATGCATCCAATCAAGATCTTCTGCACCATCAGGTAATGAAGTTGTTGAATAATAATCAGGTAATAAATCAATAAGATCTACAAGTTCTGTTATGTTACCAGAATCTTTTTCAATCATAATAATTTTATCTTCACTTGTTTTTGCCTCTTTTTCACTTGCAAGAACAAGAATATTATTGTTGCTATCAAAGATGTAATCATGATGTAATTTATAATTACCTGTATCATAAATTTTAGAAACATAACCAGTTTGTTCCATACCGACTATTTTTGTACTAGAAATACTAAAGTACATGGTGTTGTTTTCAAAAAGAATACGGTGACTTCTATAAGAAACGATAGGAATTTCACTACGGATGATGCCGTAATTATCATAAAGTCTCATATAAGCTTGTTCTTCACTATCTTCAGTAACATCGTTTCCAAGAACAGTATAAAGACCGTTAGATAAGGATGATGTATTTGAATCATCACATTCTACTGTAAGATATTGATCACCGCCTTGTAATGAAGGGGCATTATATGACCACGATAAGGTATCAACAACTTTACCTTGTTTATTTGTTAGAGTAACTGTAATCGTATTTGTTTGATTAGGAATTGCTCCAATTAAGAGATATTCATGTTCTGTTGTATAACCGCATAATGTATTAGAATTCAAAGTTTGTGAAAAATCAGCGTAATTATTACAATGAATTGTGTAACTTGCTTGTAATTCTTCTGTGGTTTTAAAATACATATAAACAGCTGTTGTATTTGTTCCATATGGATTCCTTATTAATAAAGGATGTTGAAAAGTATAATTATTTAATTTCTTTTGTTTATTAATTTGATTATGTATACGAGTTTGATATTTTTCACTATAAATAGTAGAAAGGGATGTACTTTTATTTTTTAATTTTAAGTAATTTATTGAATTATTATCATTACTTGAAGCTTCTATTTCTGTAGAGTTAGAAAACATGAGATAGAGTGAAGCTATAGAAATAGATAATATTAGTAAAATTAATTTTTTTAATTTATGCATAATCTTTACCTCCGCTTCCATTATGTATGTGAATTATGTGAAAAATGTAGCTTTCATTTAAGCAATTATAAAAAAAGTAATGATTATAGAATGAAAAAATGGCTTATATAAATAATAATTTAAAAAAAACAAAAAAAGACAGAAAAAAAGCTTTACAAAAGGGAGAGGGGATGGTAA
>ERZ791879.106-NODE-106-length-96054-cov-9.265419_pt1 | contig 96054 bp, 74 predicted proteins | sample MGYA00510162_ERZ791879 | MGnify/ENA primary metagenome ERZ791879 (study PRJEB30046, sample SAMN00792113) | human gut metagenome | study: EMG produced TPA metagenomics assembly of the A metagenome-wide association study of gut microbiota in type 2... | reverse complement strand
GTAATAAATTAATATATTTTTAATTATATTACATATTTGTATAAAATTAAAGACTACTAACACTTTGTCAGCAGTCTGAAAAGAAGCATTTTTAATTTGAAAAATGCTTCTTTTCTTTAATCTTAACTTAAGTTTTTACTTATTAAGTGTACTATTTCTAATAATTAATTCTATAGGTAATATAGTTTTATCATTGACTTCTAAATTCTTATATTTGCTATCTATCAATTCAATTGCTAATTTAGCCATTTCCTTAATTGGCTGATGTATAGTTGTTATAGTTGGTGTTGTTAATTTAGATATCTCAACATCATCAAATCCAACTAGCTTAATCTCCTGTGGAATTCTAACACTTAATTCATTACAAACTTGAATAACTTGTGCTGCAATCAAATCGCTACTAGCAAATATACCATCAATATTTTTCATTTCTCTAAGTGTATCTTTTATATATGCATAATAATTCATTTCATTATATGTATTTATATCATATTTTTTAATAAAATACTCAATATTATTTTCATTACATATATCTATAAATGCCTTTTCTCTATTATCTGCAGGCATATCTTCATCAATTACTCCACTAAAATGTAATAACTTTTTACAACCACATTTTATTAAATGTTCTGTTGCAAGCTTTCCTCCTTGATAATTATCACATTGAATTCCTAATTTACCTTCTTCAAAGTTTTTCTCTAATAAAACTACTGGAATATTGCCAGTATTAATCTTATTAGACTCAACATTACCACTACATAAAATTATTCCTGCCACTCTATTGCTTTTACACATATCTAAGTACTGCTTTTCTTTTTCAGCTTTTTCTTTACTATTACATAAAATTATTTTATAACCATTTTTAGATGCTTCATTTTCTAAATTGCTTATTAATTTTGCAAAGTATGGATGAGATATATGTGGAACTATTACACCTATGGTATTACTTTTTTGCTTTGTCAACGAACGTGCTATTTCATTTGGTTGATATCCTAACTGATCCATAGCTTCATTAACCTTATTTCTCGTTTTTTCACTAATATACCCTCTATTGTTAATTACACGTGACACAGTAGTTGGAGTAACACCTGCTAGCTTTGCAACATCTACTATTGTAGCCATATTTCTCGTCTCCTATCATAATTAATATTACTAATTATAATAAAAATTCACCTCTTAGGTCAATGTAAATAATAGTTGATTATTTATCCACTCATATTATAATTAAACTATACCTATTTCTATTTTTTTCTATTATAATAAATAATTTACTGTTTTGTTCAAGGAGGAAATTATGAATAAAAATCTATTTACTAAAACTCCACCTATGGGTTGGAATAGTTATGATTACTATGATACTACTGTAAACGAATCTCAAATTAAAGCCAATGCAGATTATATGGCTAAGAACTTAAAAAAATATGGCTGGGAATATATTGTAGTTGATATTCAATGGTATGCTCAAAATGCAGGATCAATGAGAGAAAAATTTCAATATATTCCTTTTTCAAATCTAGAAATAGATGAATATTCAAGATTGCAACCTGATCCGGAGCGTTTTCCATCATCAATAAATGGTGCTGGTTTTGCTCCATTAGCAAAATATATTCATGACTTAGGCTTAAAATTCGGTATTCACATTATGAGAGGAATTCCTCGTATTGCTGCACATAATCATGCTAAAATTAAAAATTGTGATGCTACTGCCGATATAATTGCTGATCCTAGTTCTATATGTGGATGGAATCCTGATATGTACGGAGTTCGTAATATTCCCGAAGGACAAGCTTATTATGATTCTTTAATTGAACTTTACGCTTCCTGGGGTGTAGATTTTATAAAATGTGATGATATCTGTAATACAAATCTTTATCGTGAAAATCAATATTCTGCTAGACATGAAATTGAAATGATATCAAAAGCAATTCAAAAATGTGGAAGGCCTATTGTTCTTTCTCTTTCTCCTGGTCCTGCCCTTATAGATAAGGCATGGCATTATGAAAAATATGCTAACATGTGGCGTATAACTGATGATTTTTGGGATAATTGGACTCTTCTTAAAGATATGTTCCACCGTTGTGAATTGTGGCAAAATCATGTGTCAGAAGGATGTTATCCTGACTGCGATATGCTGCCTTTAGGTTATCTAGGTAAAGGTTTTGGTGAGGAAAGAGTAACAAACTTTACTAAAGATGAACAACAAACAATGATAACATTATGGTGTTTATTTGGTTCTCCTTTAATGTTAGGATGTGAACTAACTAAATTAGATGATTGGACTTTATCTTTGATAACAAATGAAAATCTACTAGCTTTACTTACTCCTGATTGTAAACCTAAACAAATTCATCTTGATGATACAAAAGCTATTTGGTTAGCTACTAATAACAAAATTAATAAAAAATATGTAGCACTTTTTAATCTTAGTGATGATGCTAGTAATGTTTCTGTTAATTTAGAAGAGTTAGATCTTCATAACTTAGAGGTTAAACTTACTGATCTTTGGACAAATGAAACCTCTAAAAGTATAAACAAAATTATTTCTAAAAAACTTGCTCCACATAAAAGTATAGTTTACGAAATAATATAATTTATTATAATTCAAAAGGGCTATCTATTACAGATAGCCTCTTATACCTATTAAATCAATACCATATTTAATTATTTCTATATACCTTTAATAGTAAATTCAAAACTCATATTATTATTTGAAGGTATTAAATATTCATCATAAGGCATAGCTCCCCAGCTATCATCTCCACCTACTCCAATATTCATTAAAGAAGCTCTTATAACAGTATAATGAACATTTGGCAATTCATAGTGATGATATGCATTTTCTAATTCATGAGGTGTGTATGGAAGAGCACTAAATTCAAAATTATCCCCACTAACAAGTAATCCATTTCCAAAATTATCAGTAATCTTAGCCCATTTTACATCTGTTTTATTTCCACATTCTTGTGGAATAACATATTGTGAAACATTATCTATTACTTTATTACTATGAATTCCAAGTCTAGCTCCTTTATTTCTATCACGATAATTTTCTTGTCCACCTCTACCAAACCAAGTTAAATTTTCATATTTACTTGGTATCTTAAAAATCATTCCGAAATCAAGCATATTAGGTAAATTATCTACCGCCTTATAATCCATTGTCACTTTAACACTACCATCTTCAGTTGTAGTATAAGTTATATCACACTTACTTTCTGGTACTGTTGGTAACGAATACGTATATTTTATTTTTGCTTCATAATCATTATATGAAATATTTATATCAATTACTCTTGCATATAAACTTGCAACTTTCCACATAGCACAATTATAAGGCATAGAGTTACCTCTATCATTATCTGTAGGTGCATGCCAGAAATTTGGTTTAGGAATAGTTTCAATAAATTCTTTTCCATTATATTTGTAAGAAATCATTCCACCATAGTTTTTAGAATATATTACTTCAAAGCCTAATCCTCTTACTCCAAAATTAACATCACAATCACTTACGATAATCTTATTTAACTTTAATTCTTTAGTTTCCATATTTTTAATTTCATAAGAATCTTGTCCAAATGCTAATTCAAAACCCTTATCTGCCCATAAATTATCTTCACTTAATACAGCTCTTACATCAACTGTATAAACTCCTGGATTTTCATCTCTTTCTATTGGTAACATTAATTCTATTTCATTTCCTGGTTCAACATTTATTTTTATTTTTCCATTATCTAAAAGAATACCATTTCTTGAATATTCCCAAACAAAATCATATTTATCTAAGTTAATAAATAAATTATTGTTCTTTATTGAAACCTTATTAAAATTAATATCTATTTTTATATTTTGATAATTAAATTTCACTTCTTGCATCTTAGGTGATTCTTTTCTATCAGCATAAATAATGCCATTTACACAGAAATTATAATCTGTAGGTCTATCTCCAAAGTCTCCACCAAAAGCAAGATGATCTTTTCCATAAATATCCTTAGTCATTAATCCTTGATCTATGAAGTCCCAAATAAATCCTCCTTGATACAATGGATATTTATCTTCAAGTTCTATATATTTATGCATTCCTCCATTTGAATTTCCCATAGCATGTGTATACTCACATAAAATAAATGGTTTGGTAGGATTATCATTTAAATATTCTTCAATATCCTTTACTTTTGCATACATACGGCTTTCCATATCTGAAGAGTCATTATAAGTTCTATCATTGAATATACCTTCATAATGAACTAATCTACTATTATCACTCTTCCTAAAATACTCTGACATTAAATAAATATTTTTACCACCAAAAGACTCATTTCCACAAGACCATATAAGAATAGATGGATGATTTTTATCTCTCTCTAGCATTGATTTTGCCCTATCTATTATACATTCTTGCCATTCTTCTTTTGAACCTGGTACAACATTTTCAGGTTTAATAGCCCCCATCTTTTGCCATGTTCCATGACTTTCTAAATTAGCCTCATCTATAACATAAAGACCATACTCATCACATAATTCATAGAAATAACTTTGATTAGGATAATGAGAAGTTCTAACTGCATTAATATTGTTCTTCTTCATTGTTTTAACATCCCAAAGCATTTCTTCTTTACTAATCGCTCTTCCTGTATAACAGCTAAATTCATGCCTATTAACACCTTTAAATATTATTCTTTTTCCATTAATATGCATAATATTATTAATCATTTCAAAAGATCTAAATCCTACTTTTTCAGTTATTACCTCTAAAACCTTATCTTCTTTTATAACTTCTATAATTAAATTATAAAGATTTGGCTCCTCTGCACTCCATAACTTAACATCTTTTAGCTCTTTATTTAAACTTAAATTATAATCATTTATTTCTTCCTCAAAATTAGCAATAGAATTATTTTCACTATCTAATAATGTAGCCTTAATCTTAGAACCTAATTCTCCTTTAATATTTATATCTACTTTAAAGTCGCAATTTTTATAATTATCCTTTAAATTAGTATGAATAAAAATATCCTCTATATGAGTTTGTGGAATTGTATATAAGTATACATCTCTAAATATTCCTGAAAATCTCCAAAAATCTTGGTCTTCAAGCCAGCTACCTGAGCTAAATTTAACTACCATTACAGCTAATTTATTCTTTCCTTTTTTATAAAAACTTGATAAATCAAAATCTGCTGGTGTAAAACTGTCTTCACTATAACCTATAAATTTACCATTCAACCATATATAGAAAGCGCTTTCAACACCTTTAAAAGAAATATATAATGGTTTTCCATTAAAATCTGATGAAATTTCAAATTCTTTTACATAACATCCTACTGGATTATATCTCTTTGGTATTGATGGTGGTAAAATATCATCATGTCCATCCCATGAATACATTGTATTAACATAATGTGGCTTATCATATCCTTGAAGTTGTATGTGTCCTGGTACTTTTATATTATCCCAGCTTTCAACATCATAATCCTCTTCATAAAAATTATTAATTACTCCATTTAAATTTTGGGAATAATTAAATTTCCATACTCCATTTAAATCCATCTTAAAGGATGATTTTTTTTCATTTGCTTCTTTTAAATCTTTATAATAATTATGATCTGACCTTGCCTCTAATCTATTTATTTTAAATATATTAGGATCTTCTAAATAACTAAAATCAAACTCTCTCATATTCTTCCTCCATATATAATTAATTTTCTTTTTTCTTTTTTAATGTTAATCCTCCAACAACAGCAGCTATTCCACCTATTAAAACTGCAAATAATGAGTTTGTTCCCCCGGTTTGAGGTAGCTTTCCGGCTGATGTATTTGGTTTTTGTTCATTTCCTGTATTAATTGTAGATTTCGAAGTTACCTTAACCTTTATTGTTAATGTAGTTTCATTATTATCGCTATCTACAACTTTATAGGTTACCTTATAATTTCCTGATTTTGATGTATTTACAGTATTTTCAACAATATTAATCTTACTTGTTAAATCTCCATCTTCCTTATCATTTGCAGTAACACCCGATAATGGTTCAAACTTATCTCCAACCTTTAACTCTAAATCTTTTGCAACAATAGTAGGCTTTTCATTTGTTAGTTGCCCATTACCGTTATTATTGTTATTATCATCTGCACCGGTATTATCACCATCACCGGTATTATCACCATCACCGGTATTATCATCTGCACCGGTATTATCATCTGCACCAGTATTATCATCATCACCGCTATTATCACCATCACTGTTATTATCATCTCCGCCGTTATTATCACCATCACCATCTCCAACATCTGGATTAATAACTTCTTCAATAACTTCTATAACCTCTTCTTCAGTAAGATCTTTATTTGAATATTTATTTAATAAAGCTTCTTTTATTTCATATAATTTATCGCTTGTTAATTCTTCTATTCCTAAAAGCTTAAATGCTGAAATATCTATTCCCTCTAAATTACTTTCTTTAAGTGCTTTATTAATTTCTAATATGAATTCTTCCTTTGTAGATATAAAATTAATTTCGTATTTATACTTTTCTAATGCTGCTGATAGAACTTCAATAGTTGCTACACCTGATTTATCTAAAGACTGAGTTATTATACCAGTAGCATAATTTTCTAGTATAGCTCCAACTTCAGGAATCTTATCACCATTAACTCCAACAACATAATTATCCCTATCTTCAGCAAAATTTTGTAATTGCTCATTATTAATAGTAATTCCTGATATTGATTTACTATCACTAGCTTCTATCTCATTGCCATAAACTTTTACTTCATATAATTGAGGTGTATACCAGTTGTTTGGGTTATTATGAAGCTTAGCATTTACTAATTCAACTTTAACATATCTACCTTGAATACCATTTAACTGCGCATCGGAGAATCCGTACCACTTATTATCAGTCTTATCTATTGCAAGAGTATAATTTACATCATCATCACTTACCCATATTCTATATTGGTAAACGGCTTCTGAACCATTATGAATAAACCAAGATATTTGAGCATTGCTTAAGTTATATTTCTCACCTAAATCAACTTTCCACCATGCTGGCCAATCACCACTAGTATTAGCTTTCCATTCTGTAGAATAATCACCATCATTAACAGCACTCGGATCATATCCCGGTTTAGTTACAGATGCTGTTGCTGTTTTTCCTTCTGATAATAATTGTGAACTCTTATCAGGTGTTACAACTCCAGTTTCTACATCTATATCTAATTTAGAATAATAATCCATAGTTGCTTTAGCTGCACCTGTATTTTCATCTAATTGAGTATCATCAAATTCTATTGGTAACCAAATATATTGAGATTTGCTTAATTCATCTGATTTCCAACGAGTAGATGCTAATATAACTGAACTTTCTTCTGTTCCATCTATAGTAAATGCATAATTAGATTGTCCATCAAAAGTAGAGTTATTTCCTATTAATTTACGTTCTGACCAATCTCCTTCTGTTAAACTTGTAGCTGTTAAATAAGACCCTTGATTTGGATACCACCCTGAACAAGCTGATGTAAATACATAATATATTCCATCTCTCTTTGTAATAGCTGGTGCTTCTATTTGCCACCATCTACCTGATCCATCATTCATAGTATAAATATTAGGTAATCTTTCTTCAATTGCTGTATAATCATCATTTAATTTATATAAAGCTAAATCACAATTTACAGTTCCCTCTTTATTTTCAGAAGAACAAATTAAATATGCACTTCCATCATCATCAACAAAAGCGGTCATATCTCTTGAACTTACACCATTACCATCATTTATCTCTGGATCCCCTTGCATTGGTCTAAATCTGCCAAGGAAAGTATATTCTCCATCTACAGTATCACTTATAGCAACACCAACTCCACCAAATCCATAGCTTCCAGCCTCTTCATAGTGAAACCACATAACATATTTTCCTGTTTTTTCGTTATATATAATCTTAGGTCTTTCTATATTTGAATTTTCTAAATCATCTCTTAAAACTTCATCATTATCTTTTACCGGTGATTGCTTATCTAATATAGTATTAGCATGCTCCCAATTTTTAAGATCCTTTGACTTATACATTTGAACACTCTTAAAGTCATAATTGTTGTCTCCTCTATCTTCACCATACATATAATATGTATCATCAACCTTTATAACTCCACCTGCATGTGATTGCATTATTTCATTTTCATCAGTGTACCAAGATACTCCGTTAGTAACTACATTATTTATAGCTTCTACAGATATATATTTTGATTTATCTGATTCACCAAATGAATTTTTAGATGTTACTTTATAATAATAAGTTTTTCCTGGCTCAATAGTGCTATCTACATATGAACGCTCTTCTGTATCTGCAATTTTTTCATACTCTCCATCTTCACTTTCAGCTCTATATACTGAATAAGATTTTGCTTCTAAAACAGCTTCCCAGGCTATTACAGCTTCTACATTAGTATGTGATCTTACTTCTAAACCTGTTGGAACTTTTGATTGCTCTAAATCTGTTTTTACATTAAGTTCATCACTTTTAAAAGATTCTGTCCCTTTATCATATATATATGACATATAATAGTAATAATTCTTATCTGATATTAATCCTAAATCTACTATATTATTACTTTCACCTTCATATATTAGTTCATAACTATCAGAACCCTCAGCTCTTCTATAAATCTTATATGATTCAGCATTATCTACAATATCCCAAGTTAATGATGCTGTAGTTGCCGACTTTTCCTTTAATTTAACTAATCCTTTATTATTACTTTCTCCAACATTTACAACATATGAATTTGATAACTTTGAAGATCCACCTTCACCTATTGCTTGTACTTTATAATAATAATTTGTATTTTCTTTTAATCCACTATCAATATAATTAGCCTTCTCTAAACCTTGTGCAATAGCTGTATATTCGCCATCTTCTGAAGTTGATCTATATACGTTATAATAACTAGCTCCATCTACTTCATCCCAAGATAATTTTGCACTTGCCGATACAAGTTCACCCTTAATTCCTGTTGGTACTGCTGGTGATGTAGTTGTAACCTTTAAATCATCAACTTCTACAGTGCATCTCTTAGTATCTCCACTATTTTTTCCTATTAATGCAACTCCACCTTTTGAAATACTAGTGTCAATAAATTCATTTACTATTTCATCTACAGTAAATATAACCTTATCTCCTTTTACTTCAATTGATAAATCATGAAATTTTCCATCTGTACTATCAACTTGATTTCTAGTTAAATCCTTTAATGTAGTTTCCTTACCATTAACAGTTTTTAATAAAGCAAAAGAAACTTTATTAGGCCCATTAGCCCACCAAACTTTAGCAGGAATCATTTGAATTGAGTAAAATGTTTCTTGACCATTTTCATTAACTGAATATCTTGCACATAACGATAAATGTCCTCCATCTCCAGTACTTGTAACTTCTTTTACTCTAGCTGAAACTCTATAATCCTCTTCTGAAAAATCTTTTCTTACTAATTTATCTAAATCTCCTGAAGTCCTCTTTAGAACTTTATTTTCACTATTTTCACTTTCCTCAGTAATACTCCAAATCCCTCTACTACTCCCCTTATATTCCCATAAATCATTAAAACTTTCTTCAGTTTCATATGATTCAAAATCATCTTCTAATAAAACTCTCTCTACTAAATTAGCTTTTACTTCTTCTTTTAATTGATTATTTACTGCATAAACATTTGTTACTGGTGATATTGAAGATACTGCAATCATTGCAGCTAAAATAATTATTGAACACTTCTTTCTTTTCACAACCATCTCTCCTTTAAAAATTTACACAATACCACTTTATTAAGATCATTGACATTATGTATAACTATGAATAATACTAATAGTATTTTCTATATTAAATAAATATTGTTGCAATTAAATTGTTGCAACAATATTATTAATAATTCATTTTAATAAATAACTTTTATTTATATAAAGCATCTAATTGACTTTGAATTTCTGAAAATACTTCATCATATCCAGCTGCTTTTAATTCACTTTGAAAAGCTTCAACTTCTGCTTTTGGATCATCAACTTTACCAAATGCAATTCTAGGAACATAATTTGCACAAACATCTGCCATAGCTGAAATTTGAACTGATATATTTGTAGTATCAACTACAAATTCACCATAAGGATAATCAATTGCATATGAATTATAATTGTCTATCATATCTTGTTTACCTTCATAAGTACTTATTGAGTCAATATCATATTCATCTCTACGACCAATCCAGAAATTTGAATCTAAAGAATCAGTAGCACCATCCCAACCTTCTGGTCTACCCAATTTTCCATCTTCAGTTAAAACATAGTCTTCACCCTCAATACCATAGTTTATTAAATCATATATTTCTTTGTCATTACGTAATAAATCATAAACCATTAATGCTCTTTCAGGATTTTGAGAATTAGCTGAAACTGCTACAGCACCATGTGTAATTGATGTTTTTACAAGATTCTTACTTGGCTCAGAGAATGGGAACATTTTAGCTTCTGAACCTGGTTGTCTCTCATCCATTGTAGTTCTTAAACTTCCATAGTAAGTTTGACTATGATGTTCGTCTGCTCCACTTTGTCCAGAGAAAAATAATTCTCTAGTATCTCCATCATAATTTAATACATCTTCTCTCCAGTATCCTGCATCTGCCCAACTTTTCATTAATTCAGCAAACTCTAGCATAGTATCACCTTCAACATATGGAGATGTCAATGTATATGGATCATCTTTAGATACACCAAAGAATATTGTAGATAATCCAACTGGAATACCATCTATTAATATGTTTTCAGTAGTAGAATTAATATACCCATTAACTAATGCATTACCATTTGCTGCTGTACCTGATACATCCCATGGAATTACTCCTTCCTTATTGTCTATTATTCCTTGGAAGTATTGTCCTAATTTTTCAAAGCTATCAATTTCACCTATATTAAACTCTTCTGCCCAATCTCCTCTATAGAAAATACCGTGATTTGTATATTGTGTATATTCATTTTCCGGAATTAAGTATACACTTCCATCATATGAACATTGTTCCCATTCTTCTGAACTTACATTCTTATAAGTTTCTGGTGTATATGTCTTTAACATTTCATCTGTTAAAGGTAAAAAAGATCCCTTTTTAATATTTGGCCAAGCATCTAACCAGTCTGTAGCTGTTGTTACTAAATCAATTGATTTATCACCACTAGCTAATAATAAATTATATTGAGTTTGCCAATCTGCCCATTCAACATATTGCATTTCTAATTTAGCGTTAACCTTGTCTTTCAATTTTCCATTTATCTCTTCTAATACAGCTTCTATTCTACCGTTAGTTGGCTTATTACCTAGTACAATTAATTTTACAGTTACAAATTTAGATGTATCTATTGTTCCATCTTCTGTTACAGTTGTACTAGCTCCCTCTTTATTACTACCACCCGTATTATTGCTAGAACAGCCTACTACAGTAAATATTGTAGTTACAGCTAGTATCATAGCTAAGATATTTTTCTTTAATCTAATCATTTATTTTTCCCCCTCATATATAATTATAATTTATATTTTTTAAATATATTTAACTACCTCAAAATTTATCCCTTTACAGCTCCTACTGTAATACCTGATATAAAATATTTTTGAACAAATGGATACAAGAAAATAATTGGTCCTGTAGCTAATACAGCTGTAGCCATTTTTAATGTTTGTGCTGGTAAAGGCCCTGTTGAAACATTTGCTCCTGCTACTGAATTCTTCAGTGCTGCAGCTTGATTGATTATTCCATACAAATAATTTTGTAAAGGTTTGAACTCAACTGATGATGATAAATATAACATTGAGTTATACCACTCATTCCAATATCCTAATGCTATAAATAACCCTATTGTTGCTAAAGCAGGTGTAAGCATAGGTAAAATTAGTGACGTGAATATTTTAAAATCTCCTGCTCCATCAATCTTCCCAGATTCCGTTATTTCATAAGGAATTGACTTCACAAAATTTTTCATTAATATTATTAACCATGGACTCATTAATAGTGGTAAAAATACTGCTAGATAATTATCTTTTAAATTTAAATATTTAGTCATCCATAAGTAACTTGGAGCTAAACCAGCTGAAAACAGTGTTGTAAAGTATATAAAGAACATTATCCCATTTCTAAAAGGAAAGTCTTTACGTTGTAATGCATAACCAGTCATTGCAACAATAAACAATCCTATAACAGTTCCTGCTACTGTCATAATAATTGTTACTACATAAGATCCAATTAATGCCCTTGGACTTTTAAATATAAGTTCATAAGCAGATACTGAAAATTCTTTCGGTAATATACCAAATCCACTTATTGTTATTGCACTTTCTGAACTAAACGATGCTGAAATCATAAGTACAAATGGTATAAGACATGCTAATGCAAACAATGTTATAAAAATATAAGAAAATGAATGTACAAATACTGTATACTTGTCTTTTTTTACTCTCACCTTAAATTCCTCCTTCCTTAAAATAATGCATAATCTTTATCAATCTTTTTAACTAGCCAGTTTGCAAACATAACTAAAGCAAAACCAAATACTGATTGATATAAACCTACTGCTGTAGAATTAGCAAAGTTGAAGTTATTCATTAATGTTCTGTAAACATAAGTTTCAATAATATCTGTTGTAGCAAATAATGCTGAATTTGATGAACCAACTAAGTTATAGAATAAACCAAAGTTTCCTTTCATTATTCCACCGATTGCAAATAAGAATAATACGATTGCTGTTGGTTTTAAACATGGTAATATAATATATCTAATTCTTTGAATTATATTTGCTCCATCAACCTCTGCAGCCTCCATCATACTTGAATCAATACCACAAATTGTTGCAAAATATACAATTGAACCATATCCTGTTTGTTGCCATAAATTAACTAAAACTATTATTATTGGCCATGCCTTTGGCATAGAATAAACTTTTAAAGGATCTCCACCAAAGAACTCTATCATTGTATTTAAAAAACCGAAATCATAATTAAGAATATTGAATGCTAATAAACCTACTAGAACTGCTGAAATGAAATATGGTAAAAACATAATTGTTTGAGTTACTTTTTTGAAAAATTTATTTTTTACCTCATTTAATAAAATTGCTACAAATATTTGTAATATGTTACCTAAAATAATAAATGCTAAGTTATATAGAATTGTGTTTCTCGTTAATCTCCATAGACTTCCTGATTGAATTAAAAATTTAAAATTATCAAATCCCACAAATCTACTTCCAAATATTCCACTATTATAGTTAAAGTCTGTAAATGCAATATATGCACCTGGCATAGGACAATAACAAAATATAAAGAAGAATATAATTGCAGGCAAACACATAAAAATTAAGATTTTATTATCTTTAATCTTTTTTAATAATGTTTTTTTCTTTACTGATTTTCTAGATGGTACTTTTATTGAACTAGATATATTTTTGTTCAATACCAAATTTTTCATATTCTCTCCCCCCTTTATACACTTTGAAATCATTTTCATGATTTAGTAAAAAAATTAAAATTCAAAATATATTTTGAAACCACTTTCATAATTATTATACCTCCATTTATCTCCTTGTGTCAACCTTTACATTTACTTTTTTTACTTTTATTTACATAGATTTCTTATTGATAATTTAGACTCAATTAATTTTATCTACTTCAATTTCTTTATTACTTTAATAGCTATACTAATTAAACCATACTCCATTATTAACCTCATAACAATCCGTAATTTATAAATATCTATTATGATAACAATGATATCTTCTATTGTAACATTATTTCCATTTTTGTATAAATATATTATTTTTGCTTATTTTATTTATTTATTATCTTATTTGCTATATACTATTTATATAGATGTTTAAAAATTTATTATTATTATTATGGAGGATTTATGAAAAAGGAATTTTATGAAAAAACATTATTTTTAATGCCTAATTATTTATTTAATTTTGTGTTAAACACAATATATTTTTTACTATGCAACATATTATTAATTATCTTTTTTGTTATAACAAGTATTACACCCAATAGCTTTAGTTTTTTATTATTTTTTATTTGCCTTATTCCCTTTGCTCCTTCTTTTTCCACATTATATTATTGTATAAGTAAACTAATATCAGAGAAAGATATATATTCTTATTCTTATTTTTGGAGTTTCCTAAAAAGTAATTTTATATCATCATTTAAAATATATACTCTTGAACTATTCTTACTTTTAGTTTTTATAGCTGATTTTCAATTCTTTTATCTTAATATGCCTGAAACAAAGCTACACTTATTTTTTGCTATTCTCATTATATTACTTGTATCACTATCTTTTTATACTTTATGTATAAATACATTTTTCATTTTTAAAGCTAAAGATATATTGGTAATGTCAATCTACTTTATGATAAAAAAACTTCCAATAGTATTTATGAAATTTATTGCTATTTTCTTATCATATTCTTTAGTAAATAATATTTCTATTATTTTATTACCATTTATCCCTGCATTGCTTTGTACAGTCTTCTATCTTTATGACATAACTACTATTAAGGAAATTAAAAGTAAATACACTAAAAATTTTCTAACTGAATAATCCTAAATTTTCAAAATAAACTATAATATATATTTTTCATATTATAGTTTATTGTTGAAAAAGCTGAAATCTATATTTTATAGATTTCAGCTTTTTTACAACTAATTTTTATTTTTTTTCTTTTTAATTATAAATAATCCTCCAGCTAAAAATGTAATTCCTAATAAAACTGATATAATAGCAAACCCATTCCCTGTTTGTGGAATTTTATTATTGTTATTATTGGCATCCGGCTTTGAAGTCACATCTTCTTCAACTACAATAGACTTAGCTTTAACTACTACCTTTATTTCTTTTGTTACTGTTAATCCATTACTATCATTAACACTATAAATAACCTTATATATTCCTTCTTTATTTATATCAACCGTATTTTCTATAATCTTTATGCTATTAGTTATATCTCCATCTTCATTATCAGTAGCAGTAACATTTTTCATAGGATCAAATTTTTCTCCTACTGTTATTTCAACATCACTAGCATTTATTTTTGGTTCAGAGTTTATTACTCCTTGTTTTTCACTTATTATTAACTCACATGTTGCTGTAAACTCTCCATCAACAGTTGTTACTATAATATTAGCTTTTCCAGCATTCTTAGCACTTACATTTCCCTCTGAATCTACATTAGCAATGTTATCATCACTTGAACTCCAAATAACTTCACTATTAGTTGCATTATCCGGATTAACAGTTGCTACTAAATTCATCTTTTCTCCAACTACTAATTCTGCTTTAGTCTTGTTTAAAGCAATTCCCTCTACTGGCACTACTTCTGGTTCTGGATTAACTTCTTCATTTATTTGAGATATCATTATAAAACTAACTATAGGTTGTTGTGATGTTCCTGGTGTCTTTAATATTTTAATATCAGCAATTCCATCCTCTACAGTTATATTATCATATATCTTTATCATTGGTGATGTAGTAATAACTACAGATTTATCAACTTCAACTCCATTAATATTTATATCTGAAGTTCTTTCATAATTTCCCCAAGGATCCATAAATCCTAATGCTATTTTATATTCACCATCTTCTAAGTTAAATTTATAATTTAATTCATCAGTATTTGCATATCTTACACTATTAAATATATCAGCAACTGCATAAGTTCCTGTTTTAGGATCAGTCTCAATATATCCCCAGCTACCTTCTTCAAATACCTTATCCATTTCATTATTTAAAATATCATATTTATCTTGCACTTCATAGAATAAATTAGAATCTTCAGTTCCTCCACATTGTGCAAAATAAGTTAACTTTTTAGGTAATACAAAAAGATTAGTTTTTACTACATTTCCATTTACATTACCTGTAACAGTAGTATAAGTAAATTCACTACTAAGAATATCCTGTGGAATTTCATCCCAATCTATAACTTCAACACCTTTTGTTCCATCTGTATATTCTACTTCAATATTTTCTGGCAATTCTGGTTTCGTACCTACTTGAGTTATAACTTTATCTAAACTTCCTACGTTAACTATACTTTTATTATTCATATCTTCTATTAATATCCATGATATATGTGGGTCTGCTGAACCACCAGTTACTCCATCACTTCTTTTAACTGTAACTTCAAGCATACCATCTTTTACTTCAATATTTTCATACATCTTGGTATCATTTGTGTCTTTAGCTGTTTTATATCTTGTTTCCTTAACTTCATCTTCAACTACTATATCCATATATCTATCTGAGTTATTCCATGGATCTCTAAATCCTAATACGACTCTATAATTAGAATTGTCTAATTCAAATTTATAGGTTATATTCCCACCTGGTTCATCACTAGTATCACATCTTACTGACATAAATCTATCATATTCATTATTGCTCCATGTACCATTTGTTGATGTATATCCCCATTTATAACCTGAACTTGCATCTACTCCAAAGGATTGATCTTCAATACTATTTCTTAAACCCAACTCTTCTCCTGACTGTTCTACAACATTTACTGTAGGATCTCCACAATCAACATAATATAATACATTAGAATTATTTGCTATCTTAGTCTTTATAGATGTTTCATTTGATTTTTCTGTTTCCTTACCATTAACTACTGCTGTAGCATAGACAGTGTACTCTTTATTTAACTCTAAATCATCTACAACTATATTTTTATTACTAGCATATTCTTTTACTTCACTTTTTCCTTCTGAATTCACATAATAAACTCTATATTTTTCCGCATCTTCTATAGCTCTTATTGTTAAGGTTATTCTATTTCCCCAACTATTTATACTTGAAATTATAGGCTTTGTATTATTAGAGGATATATCACCATTTATAATATATGCACAATCAATCTCTAATCGTTTTCCCTCGTTCATTAATACTAATTCTATAACATGCTCTTTATCTTCTAAATCTTTTACATCTACTAAAGTTTCACCTTCTAATTCACTAACATCATATGAAGAAAACTCACCATATTCTTCGCCATCAACGTATACTTTAAACTCTCCACCTTCTAGAGATTTAGTTCCTAATACTCTTACTCTTGATCCATTAAATTTAAAGCTAACCTTAGACTCAACAGCTGTTGTTAAATGTGTATCTGATGTGTAACTTCCAGTTTGCCCCTTTTGTATAGACCATCCATCACTATAATTAAACTTATTTACATCACTACCTAATACACCATCATTAACTATATTTACAGTTCCTTTATTATAAGCTTCTGTACTTATTACAAATGTTTCTATAGAATTTGCAGGTATATTACTACTTATCATATTTTCATCTAAATTAAAATCACTTACTTCATCTAAACTTTCACTAGCAGATGTTCTATAAACTTTTATATCCTTAGCTGATGTCTTATCTAATACAAATGAAAAGTCATTATCTTTTCCAGAATTATTTTGAACTACAACTACAATTTCATCTCCTTCAGGTGACATAGCTGCCACAACATCATCATTGTCAGTATCTATAATAGTATATCCTGGTCTTATAAATTTACTAAATTGTCCAAATACATAATATTGTTTTGTTAAAAAATAACTTCCTCTTTCTAAACCTTCCTTCTCCATAACTTCAGCTGTTAACCCATTTTTAATATGATAATCTTCTAGTAAATCATCTTCTGTTTCATACATTCCATGAATTAATCCATAATTATTATTCCATAAATAGTTCTCTGCTTCACTTTCTACAGCTTGCCAAACAATCCATGCCTCTGCATTCAACTTATTTAAATCATCTAATATAATATCACTTAATTCTAATGCACTCATAACATCATCATGATTATGATCTGCATTTGATACACAAACTTCAGACATCCATAATTTTTTATCTAAAGTATATGCTAAATCCCTTAATTCGCCTCTTTTACTTCCACCATAAGCATGAGTATTAATTTTACTTATGGAACTTAATGCTTGTTCACTTAATTTTTTAATAGATTCTATTTGTACATCTATACTAGTTTCATCAGTTCCTGTTAGCTTTATATTTCCCGATAATCCTTTATTTTTTAATTGCTTTTGAACTTCCTCAATTATCTTACTTTGAGAAGTTCCTTGTTCAAAATGACTTCCTTCTTGTTTAGTACTATTTGCTCCCCAATAATCTGATGCTGGTTCATTAACAGGTTCTAAATAATCAACTTCTATTTCTTTTTCATTATTAATATATTCTGTTACATCTGCTAGATATTGAGCAAACTCTTCATATTGATCTGCTCTTAAATTATCTTTACTTGCATCAAAATTTCCAGTATTACATCCACTTTGTGTCATATACCATGGCGGTGAATTAGAGAATACTTCCACTTGCAATTCTTCATTTCCTACAATATTTTTTGCATCTTCTAAAATTCCCAATTGAGCTTTATCCGCTTCCCAATTATATTCACTGTCAGCTGTTTCCTTATATCCTGGCACATTTCCTTCAATTCTAGCTAAATGCTCTGGATGCTCCTCTTTATTTGGATTATCTCCACCACCAATATTATATCTTACTATATTAATTCCAAGTCCTTTATCCTCATCAAATATTAATTCAGATAATACTTCTCTTTTAGTTCTTCCTTCAGCATCACTAGGATCAGCCATATCCCAATCGCCTACCATATTAGCCCACCAACATAATGACGTTCCCCATCCTTCAAACTCTTGATATTGAATACTTGGATCAATCATAACATAATTAGTTTTTCTATTATTATCTGCTCTTGGAGTAGTTATGGAATAATTACTCATTTGTAATAAAAAAGTAGTTGATAATATAAGTGCTATTTTCCCCTTTTTTCTTCTAATCATAAAATATACCCCTCTTACCAATTTTATTTATATTTATTAAAACAAAGGATTCAAATTTGAATCCCTTGTTTTTTAACTTTTATATTTTCTTATGAAATTATTTCTATTTATTATATTTTCTTTTATATATGCTTCCACCTACCAACGTTGTTAATAATCCAATAAATGTTATTGGCATACCACCAGTTTTAGGCAATTTATTATTTGATGAAACCCCTGAGTTATAATTTCCATTAGTTTGTCCTACACCTTCTGTTTTTATTTTCTTTAATGCTTTCTTAGCATCTTCTATTAACTTTATAGCATTATTTACTTCATCCTCAGTAGCATCTTCATCCTTTAATACATCTTCAGCATCCTTTAATGCCTTTCTTAGGTTATCAGCACTACTCTTAGTATATTTTGATAAATCTAATTTATTAGATTCTAATATTAAAGCTTCAAGCTCAGATTTATCTACTACTTTATCTGGAGTTTTCTCTTCAATTTCTTTTAATGATTCAATAGCTAACTTTAAAGCTTCTAGTGCCTCATCCACTTCTTTATTTGATGCTAGTTCATTACTTAATACTTCTTTTGCTACTGATAATGCTTCTTGTAATTTCCCCAAGCTTTCTTCTGTATATTTATCATTTTCAACTATAATTTTATTAACCTCATCTATTTTATTTTTTAATTCAGTCTTATCTACAACTTCTTCTACTGGAATTTCTTCTAAAGCTTCTATAGATATCTTTAATGCTTCTATAGCCTTATTTATATCTTCATTTGATACTAAATTATTATTATATATTTCAGTTGCTAATATTATCGCTTGCTGTAAAACACTTAGACTATCTTCTGTATACTTATCCGTTTCATTTAACAATTTATTAGCTTCATTTATTATAGCCAATAATTCACTCTTATCTACAACTTCTTCACTAATATCTTCATTATTAACTATCATAACCCAACTTATTTGAATATCAGTGTTATCTCCTGTATTTACTGGAGCAAAGTTTATATCTATTACTCCATCCTCATTCATTATAATATCCCTATATTGTGCCATTTCATACTTTCCATTAATATTCCTACACTCATCAACAACAGTTCCATTTATTGATGTCTTAACTTCCCTTTTTGTTGCCCATTGAGACCATGGATCATAATAACCAACATAAGCTGTATATTCTCCAGCTTCAACTTCAAATTTATATGAAAAATCTCTTTGTTCTGAATTTTTAGTTATATATCTAATACTTTCATATATATCACTAGAACCTGACACACTTGTACTTTTTTCATTAGTATACCCCCAATTGTTTCCTATTTCTGGATTGTATACTTGATCTGCAACAGTATTAATTAAAGTATTAGAATTTTCAACTATCTTATTATAATCATCAGTATTTTCTCCATCAGTTAATGAACTAGGATTTGCAAAATAAATTAAGTTTTTAGGTATTACTACAATTTTAGTAGAAATTACCTTGTTATTTACCTTCGTTAATGTTCCTTCCACTGATATAACTCCAGGCTTATTTGCAATTTCAGTATTCCATATTACTGGAGTTTCTATTTCTTGCCCTGCTAAACTTACCTTTACTGTCTTTGGTAAGTCTAAATTATCTCCTAAAGTTGCTTTTGTTGGTAACTCCGTATTTAATTTTATTTTTCCCTTAAAATCTAAATCCTCTAATGTCCATTCATCATAATATCTAAGAATCATCTTTCCATTTTGATCAAACTCAACTGGTAACCAAACATATCTTGAATCTCTTAAATCTCCACTTGTTCCTGATACCTCTGGACTACTCCATCTATCTCCCATATATATGAACTTTCCATTCTCAGCATCTACAGGAAAAATACAAGTGCTTTGAGTATTAAATGTTGTTTTATTCTTATCATCTACACAAGGATTCCCCATATCTGTCCAAGGTCCTAATGGTGAATCTGCCATAGCATATTTAGCTGAATTAGGAGACCATCCTGTACAACCTGATGTCATTAAATAATATTTACCATCATACTTAAACATTGCTGGAGCTTCTCTTGACCAATTTACAAAATTTCTTGAAAAATCAACACCTTCAATAGCCTCTCCTTGAGGAACATCTAATGCTGTATAATCTTCATTTAGTCTAGATACATACATTGTTGCATTTTCTTCACTAGAATAAATAATATATGCTGTATTATCATCATCTACAAAAAGATTCATATCTCTTGCCATTCCTTGATTACCAGAATATCCTCCCCCAGTATGAAGACGATATCTTCCAACAACTTTAAATGGTCCTACTGGGGAATCACTTACTGCAAGTCCAGCACTAGCAACAGCATAATTAGATCCTCCTTCAGTAGTTGGCCCATCTGCATGAAACCACATTACATATTGATCATTCTTTTCATTATAAATAACCTTTGGTCTTTCTATAACTGATGTTGTTTTATTTACAGTTTGATAAACTAACTCTTTTTGATCTTCATCATAATCAGAGTATAGCTCTTCAAAATAAGGATTAGTCTCTAGCTCTTCCTTACTTTGCATAGTTTCTAATACTACACCTTCAAAATCCCAATTATACAAGTCGCCTGAAGAGTAAGCTCTTACACCACCACGATATCCTAAAGATTTATCCTCTCCATACCACCACCATTTAGTTTCTCCATTAACAGTTAGCTGCTGAACTTGTCCTCCATGAGCTTGAATTGGATTTGCCTCACTATCTAACCAAGGAGAATCACTCCATGATTCATCTGGGTTAAATTTATCATAAATAACTATCTTTTTTAAAGAATTATAAGTTTCATCTAATTTTTCATATACTTCTTGAATATTTGATTCATTAGCTTCTATAATACCATTAACAATATCACTAGCTTCTTTTAAAGCATTTTCATATGATTCTAATGTTGATACTACGTATAATTTTCTCTCTTCTTCAGAAATAATAGTCATTGCTTCTAATTTAATTTTTAATGTTTCTAATGTATATGTTGGAGTATACCTTACAATAATATAATTAACTAATGGATCATTATATTGACTTGATCTATTTGGATTATGAATTCTAACATTCAATTCTCCATCTATAACTTGTTGAGTATAAGTTCTTTCAACAGATTCTCCTTTCGTTAACTTTACATTCTCCTCTACATTTTTTCCCTCTAATTCAATTGCTACACTTCTACTATCCCAAGGATTTTTAAATCCTACAGTAACTTCATATTGTCCCTCTGGAATTTCAAAATTATATAATATACCACTTTTTTCCTTGTTATATTTTATTTGAGGATCCTGATATAAAAATGTTTCTGACTTAACTATACTATCATTATTTCTTGGCGCAACAAGTGAATATGGTGATTCTGATATATACCCCCATTCTAATCCTGTTTTTTCATCAATCCCATATTCTTGATCTACCCTCCCTTGATACAAGCCCATTTTGTCACCAACATTTAATTCAGTTGGTTTTTGAGTTCCACAATTTGCAAAGTAAACTATATAGTCATTTTCTACAAGCTCACTTAATGTAGGATTCAAATAATCTTTAATACCTGTTTCTGCTAATGGTATTAAAGGTGTAATTTGTGATACCATTGTAGTTGTTAAAGCTATTGCACAAATTTTTCTAAAGTTAAGCATAATCTACCCCCTTAATAGTTATATTTAGTTATATTTAGTTATATTTATCTCTAAATCCTCTCTCAGAATAATTCTATCATTTCCACTTGTAAATTTCTTGTAATTTCTTTCACTAAATGTTGCAAATTCTGAATACATTTACATAAATTAAAATATACCTTAGCATATAAAATACTAAGGTATATATCTACACTTTTAAAATTACCAAAGAAGTACTTTTCCTATTCTTTCTTCATTTTTCTTCCTATTGAAAACCACTAGTTGACCAAATCCTATACATCCATCAGCATTAAAACTATCTGTTGGTGATGCATAATCTTGATGTGCCATTACTACAGTATATTTCTTATCCCCTTTTTGAATATTTATTGCTTCAATTAATTTGTCTTCAAAAATTATCCCCTTAAAATTAGATTTAACTTCTAGTTTTTCAACTTTTAACTCATTTTTATTATTTATTGGATTAGTTGAAATAACAGTTATTACCGAAGCAAATCCATTTTCTTTCAAGCTTGTTTTAACAACTTTATTATCTTCATACTGATTATAATGTTTAGAATATCTTGAATCATTAATTTCAAAAGTTAGTCCACTTGAAATAAATTTAATATCAACTTCATTTTTATAACTAACATAACTTATATAATTATCAGAAATCTTATTAACTTCACCTAAATTATTAAAATGGAAGTATTGATTATAATTGTGTTCTCCACCAGAATAAAACTCATCAACTATAACGTATATATCTGGTTTTATATAAAGAATTCTACGATTTAAAAATACTCCACCATTTTCTAAATCATAATATCCTAAATGTCCTCCTTCTACATAATCATATTCTTCAGTAGATATCATTTTTTGATTAATAGACCTAGCTAACTTCGTACATTCCCATGAATCTTTACATACAATAAAATCTTTTCCATCTACAGTTATAGTATTATGACCTGATGGATCTTTAAATTCATATCTTTCTGGTTTATGAACATAAGTAAATCTTCCTGAATCAACTAATATATCTTCTCCATTTGCAAATAAATCTATATGAAGCTTATCAGAATGACCATGACCAGCTCCTAACGTTCCGCAATAAAAATGAAGAAAATTTTCTTCTTCACTCCAATTTGAATGAAGATAATAATTTCCACTTTCCTTAAGTTCAATGGCTGTTTTATTTGGTTTAACAGCTTGTATATCTAAGTATTCATTAGCAGCTTTAATTCCTAAATCCCATATAGTATCAAAGTCGAATTTATCATATCCACCAAACTTTAATACACCATCTTTATAAAGATAAGCTCCTTTTGTAATTAAATCTCTTACGTCAATATCATCACTATCTCCCATCATTATTTCGCAATGATTAGGCTTTTTATGATATAAAGTTGCATACACCATTTGGTGTAACTTTTCATTAATTACCCTTGGTAATTCTATATTATTCCTTTCACACAATATTTTTACATCAAGGTAACAATGCTCTACTTCATTATGATACATTGGAGATTGCTCCCAATGAACTCCATCTCCATAAACTTGAATGGTTATTTCTTCTGCAAGTCTTCTTAATGCCTCATTTCTATATTCAATTGTTCTTTCAGTTTCTGGTAACATAACTCCAGCCATAAATAAACCATGGTTTTGAAGAACTCCCCAGTTACTAACTAATCTAAAAGTATCATATATATCCATTAAAAATTCTGAATGTTCTATTACTGATTTTTCAAATATATCATAAACTTCTTCTGTTAAACTTGGACTATTTTCAAAATAGCAAATAGCTTTAAGCCAATATTCTAACCTTAATCCAGCTTCTATAGTTCTCCATGCTTTTTCATTCTTAGGATTATCTAACTTAACAGTTTCTATCCAGTGTGTAATTTGTGATACAAATGCTTCTGCATATTTTTCATCTTTAGTCAAAGCATATGCCTGTCCTAAACAAATCCAAAATCTATGCCTATTAAATTGGAATATCCATTCTTGATCATCACTTGGCATATGTAACCAGTTTATTTCATCTTCAAAAACTTCTGGTACCGTAGTTCTTTCCATATCCCATCTTAATGTAAATATAAATTTCTTATTAACAACATCATTTGCTATATTAATAATTTCCTCAACTTCATCTCTACAATTTATTTTTACATATTCAGATATTTTCTCTATATCATCTATAAAAAATTTTCTATTTTCTCTATTAAAAAACATTTTTTTACTCATAATATACTTACCCTATACCCTTTTATAATTTGCTAAATTAAATATTACCAAAATAATAATTCTTCACCATTTAATATTGATATACCTTCTACAAAATAATAGTCTCCATAAATTAATGGTACATCTAAATTATTTTGCTGTGGAAAATGTCCTGTACCATGTTTTAATAATCCTTCTTCATTTTCATCATCTATTGTTGCAGATGAAGTATATAATTTCCTTAAAAGTTCCTCTCCTGCTATTCTATACATTTCTCCTTCAATTTCATCAACAATTTTTCCTAATAATAACAATCCACAGGCTGCAATTGCACCTGCTGATGAATCTGGATATCTATATTTAATCTCACCATTCTTAGGAACTCTAAAATCCCAAACTGGACACTCTACTGAAATTGTATTTGCTATAAAATAATTAGCTGTTTTCTTTGCTGCATTTAATATTTTAATATCTCCTGTATACTTATAAGAAAGTGTTAAACCATAAACTGCCCATGCACATCCTCTTGCCCATGAACTATTGGCTGCAAAACCTTGACCCCCTACCTTATCAACCACTTCACCTGTTTCAGGATTAAATATCACCATATGCTGAACTGAACCATCTTCCCTGATAAAATGCTCTAATACCATATCTGTATGTTTTTTAGCAATATGCTTAAAACGTGGATCCTTAGTTTCCTCTGATGCCCAGTATAACAATGGTAAATTCATCATACAATCTATTATTGCAATCCCACTATTATCTTCACCTTCAAACCATGGATTCCAAGCCCTAATATAATTTCCTACTGGATTAAATCTTCCTACTAAAAGATTTGCTGCTAATAGTGCTCTTTTTCTAGATTCCTTATTACCTGTTATCTTATAATTAGCTAAACTTGTTAATGTCCACATAAATCCTATATCATGATCTAAATTTTCAGTATCACTTAATAAATGATTCATCTTTTCTTCACAGCTTTCAGCAGTGGCTTTTATATCCTCATTATTTGTTCCAAGATAAACTCTCCATAATATACCTGGCCAAAACCCAGCTGTCCACCACTTTTCATTTTCTAATATATACTTTCCATCATGTGATGCATGTGGAAACCTTGCTCCTATTTTTTTATTATTGATAATGGTTTTTTCTTTTAAAAACTCCCATGCTTCCGTTTTCCAATTACTACTCATTTTCTCTCACCTATATTAACCTTATTCTATATAAAATTTGAAACTTCCATCAAATATCTTGCTACTACTATTAATTAAGCCTAGTCTGTAAACAGTAATACTTTCATTATAATGATTTTTAATCTCTTTCTTCTCAACATTTATATCAAAGCTTGTATTATCATATTTTAATTTTAAATATTTATCTGTTAAATTCCATAAAATAATACCATCTTCAAATATCTTTGGTTCAATATAACTTATAAACCCATCATTAATACTTACTCTATTTCTTGATCTTACAAAATCATTTATTTCTATAACTCTATCTGAATATTTATAGTTTACTCTTCTTGTAACATTTTCTATTTCATCAGATTTATACCCTTTTGAAATATCTAATTTTAGATCTATTTCACTATCTATATTACTTAAATACTCAATTTTGCAATTACATTTAGTACACTGTTGTTCACTCTCATTTATCAATGGAACTGAATGATAATATGAACGAGTATGATCATAATTATATCTTTCACTACCAAAATATCCTGCAGTATATGGCCCTGCTCCTAAATCTGTAATTACTAACTTACCATCAACTGCAATTATAAATGAACCTAAATCATTGTGATTATGTGGCTCATTATTATTTCCTCCCTTTATGGCAAAAAATAAATTATTATCCCTTAAAGTAAACCACTGAGCCTCACTAAAATAATTTTTATCACTTTTAAGCTCTATATTAAATATTTTATCAGTAGTCCACCATAAATTTCTACTAATATGAGCCCATCTATAACAATGATCAAAATTAAAGCTTGTTATTTCTTTTATATACGGTACTTTAATATCATAATTTTCATATAAATATGATATTAACCCACTTGGAAGTTCCATATTAGGAGTAACATCAGAAAATGGAACAAACTCCTTAGCTGAAATTTGAACTCTTTGAGGGAAATTAGCAATTGCAATTAATTTCTCTATTTCACTCTGTGAAAGTTTTTCTCCTCTTAATGCTTTATAATAAATATAATATCCAAATCCATAGGTCCAATATCCAATACCTTCTAAGGATACCCCATCGCTCCCAAACCCAGATAAATAATATTTCAATGCATTTTCAACTCTATTTATTATACTTTGTAATCTTTCTCCCTGTTCTAATAATAATGCAGTAATACCTATACAACCTGAACAAACTGCACTCCAATTATGAGTAGCAGTTTCCCAATGAAATTCTCTATTTAGAAAAGGATTTATAACATTATCTTTTATCTTTCTTTTTATATGATTAATTAAAATATTATCTAATTTATCCTTATGAATTAATACTAATTCACTTAATGTTTGTGCTGTTTCCGCTGAAAATAAATCTATATTCTTATCGGCTCCATCAATTAACCCATTATCATCATATTCTAAATGAGCTGCTAAACACCAACTAAACTCATTAGAAATTGACCATAAAAGCTCTTTAAAATAAGAGATGGCTTTCTTAGAATTGTTAAATTGAAGATAAAATCCTAGTGCAGTTAATTGTTTTCTTCGTTCAAAATATGTATCTTCAAAACTTTTTCTTATTCCATTTTCATAAAAATCAATATAAGAACTATATTGTATTTGAGGTATATTATTATCTAATATACCTTCAACATATTCTTCTATTTCATTTATTAATGGCAATGTTATATTATTTTTTTGAATTTTATAATTATAATTATTATTTGCCATATTTATACTCTCCTATTATAGAAACTGAACATCTCTATATAACTCTACTTTAAATAAAACATTTCTCTTAAATCTATACTAATACACTTTAACTATTCAACTTCATGTCCATAAACTTCAATTTGACTTAATGCTGGAAATGGTGATGGATCATCAGCTTTTATTAAATCACTAAATGTTAACCATTCTATAGTTTTTTCTTCAAATACTAATACGTGAGCCTTATCACTTTTTTCTAAGTCCCATTTAATTTCTGAACCATCTGAAAATCTAAAGGTTACATTTGTCCACCAATTATCATGTGGAAAATCTGATCTTGTATATATTACTATTTTATCTGCCTTAATACTTCTTCCAAAATCTAATCTAAAACAAGCATCATCTCTCATACCTATTCCCCATGATTCATAAGGCCACTCTCCATGAGAGGTATTTTCACAATTTCCATTTATAGCATTTCTAGCTGCAAATACTGCTTCTCCTCTTGTTTCTATATTTGCAGATGCATGAGGATAAACACCTTTAATTTCTTGCTTATCCATAACATTTAACGCTAAATTTTTATAACTTTGAACTTCTTCTTTTTTTGCAACTCTTAATGATAATAAATGTTTCTCTCCATAGAACACTTTTGGTGAATAACTAACTCTCTTTTCTCCAAATGGAATTTCATAAACTATTTCATTTTCAGTTACATATACAAAAGCTTCTCCCATTGCATCATCAACTTGAGCATATAAATAACTGTTTTTTTCCGATGTTGTAAAAACTATTTTATCTCCTTCTTCGTATAATCCTTTAAATACAAGTCTTACTTCTTCATCATTTCTTTTTTCTAATTTTACATTTCTATCTTTATCTATTATCTTTATTCCTAATTCCATAATAATTATACCCAAACCTTTTATTTATAAATGTACTATTCTAAAATAGTTTCAATACACTCTTTTATTTTGTCACATTTACAATTATCAAAGAAATACTCCTTAAATCTTTGTCCCGCAATTGCTCCTTTTACTAAATCCTGATCTAGATTTTTTAATATAGTTACTAAGTCAACATGAGTTACTTTTTTAACTTCATCTAGTATTTTCTTATTTCTTTGCTCTGGAATAACTCTATCCTTAGGATATCCTTGACCACTTTCACCTTCAAATAATTTTTCAAATATATATTGTAAATTTAGTTCAGCTCCCCATCCAAATCCCTTGGCAAAAGGTAATGATATAGCATTGCCATCATTTATTTGAGCAAACATATATGCATCAGATGGATCTACTATATGTCCACATAATACTCCAGGGAATGAGTTACATGCAAGCATAGCTCCTTCACCAGTTCCACATCCTGTTATTACATAATCAGCAGCTCCTGAATTGAGTAATATAGCAGCTAAAATTCCATTTTGAACATACGTTAATTGTTCATTATCATCAGCACTATACATTCCATAATTAAAAACTTCATGCCCCTTTGGTTCTACTACTTTCTTTAAAGTTTCACATATCATTTCATTTTTTGAAGCTTGACTATTTTCATTTATTAATGCAATTTTCATATTACTATTCTCTCCTATCATAAAAATTATTTAGGTTGTTTTCCTATATAAGCTAATATTCCACCATCAACATATAAAATATGTCCATTTACAAAATCAGATGCATCTGATGCTAAGAATACTGCTGGACCTGCTAAGTCTTCTGGTGTTCCCCATCTTGCAGCTGGTGTTTTAGCTACTATAAATTGATCAAATGGATGTTTAGAACCATCTTCTTGTAACTCTCTAAGTGGTGCTGTTTGTGGAGTTGCTATATAACCTGGCCCAATCCCATTACACTGAATATTAAATTCCCCAAATTCTGATGCAATATTTTTAGTAAGCATTTTTAATCCACCTTTAGCTGCTGCATATGCTGCAACTGTTTCTCTTCCTAATTCACTCATCATAGAACAAATATTTATAATTTTTCCATGCCCCTTCTTAATCATTGATGGAATTACTGCTTTAGCAACTATAAATGGTGCATTTAAATCTACATCTATAACTTGTCTAAAGTCTGACGCCTTCATTTCTAACATTGGAATACGCTTTATTATTCCAGCATTATTTACTAATATATCAATAACTCCAATTTCTTCTTCTATCTTTTTTACTAACTCATTTACCTTATCCTCGTCAGTTACATCACATACATATCCATGTGCTTTTATTCCTAATTCTTTATATAATGCAAGACCTTTATCTACTAACTCTTGATTTATATCATTAAATACTATTGTTGCTCCTGCTTCTGCATAAGATTTAGCAATAGAAAATCCTATTCCATAAGCAGCTCCTGTAATTAATGCTATCTTACCTTCTAAAGAAAACTTACTTAAATTATTCATAATTAAAATCCTCCAATATTCTCTTCTTATTTTTCCCTTTTATCTATCTTAAATCTGTCATTTTTACTGCATCCATATCGTCAAAATCTTGATTTTCTCCAACCATTCCCCAAATAAATGTATATGCCTTACTTCCTACTCCAGAATGAATTGACCAACTTGGTGAAATTACTATTTCTTCATTTCTAGTAACTATATGTCTTGTTTCTGTTGGCTCACCCATATAATGCATTACAAAGTTATTTTCTGGAATTTCAAAATATAAATATACTTCCATTCTTCTATCATGAGTGTGACAAGGCATAGTATTCCAAACACTACCTGGTTTTAACTGAGTCATCCCCATAACAAGCTGACAACTTTCTACTTGTCCTTGAAGAATATATTTTCTTATAACCCTATGATTAGATTCTTCTAAAGATCCTAATTCTACAGTTACACAATCTTCTGGTTTAATAAAAACTGTTGGATAAGTTTTATGTGCTGGTGCACTGTTAAAATAGAATTTTGCTGGATTATTTTCATCTTCACTCAAAAATTCTATATCTTTACTTCCCATTCCAATATATATTCCGTCTTTATAATCTAACGTATATTCATTCCCATCTACCTTGATAGTACCTTTTCCACCTATATTAATTACACCTAATTCTCTTCTTTGTAGAAAATATTCAGCTCTTAATTCACTTCCCACATTTAATGATAACGTTTTTATCGGGACTGCTGCTCCAATAATTATACGATCTATATGGCTATATACCATTTTCACTTCATTTTTTACAAATAAATCTTGTACTAAAAATTCTTCTCTTAATCTCTCTGTTGTATAATTCTTTACATCTCTTGGTGATGCTGCTGTTCTTAATTCCATATCCCAATATCCCCTTTTTATATTTCTATACTTATATTTTAATATTATAAATTAACTATTTCTTGTTATTTTCAATCTTAAATATTGCAAATATTGAACTTTTCTTATTATCTATCCACTCTTCCTGCCCCATCGCCCAGTGCAAGCTTAAGTACTTCATCTACAGTAGCTATATTTAAATCACCCGGTATTGTATGCTTAATAGCCGCAGCTGCTGTTGCAAATTCTAAAGATTTCTCTATTGTATAATTACTTAATATCCCATGTAAAAATCCAGCTGCAAAAGAATCTCCACTACCAACTCTATCAACAATATGAAGATTATATTTCTTACTATCATAAATATTTTCATTGTTACAAACAGCTGCTGACCATCCATTATCCGATGCACTTATACTTTCACGTTTAGTTGTAACAAGATATTCAAATCCATATTTATTTAAAACCTTTTTCATATTTTCTTTATTAATACATATTGAGTATTCACAATTTATAAAGTCATTTTCTCCATCATTATATCCTAGCATCTTAGCTGCATCCCTTGCATTTCCAAAGCAAATATCAACATACCTCATCATTTCTGATAGCATTTCTTGTTTTTCACCTATTTCATCTATCCATAATTTTGCTCTATAATTTAAATCAAAAGATACTTTTACATTATACTTTTTTGCATATTTTAAAGCTTCTAAAGTTAATTTTGCCCCATTTTTACTTATAACAGGAGTTATACCTGATATATGAAACAAATCTTTCCCCTCAAATATTTCATCAAAATTAAAATCTTCTATGTTAGCTTCTGATATTGCTGAATTCTTTCTATCATATACAACTGACGAAGATCTAATAGATGCACCATTCTCTAAATAATAAATTCCTAATCTCTCTCCACCTCTTGATATATAATCACAATTAACATTAAATTTTCTGAGACTTGCTACTGCACAATCCCCAATTGCATTAGCAGGTACTTTACTAACAAAACTCACTTTATGTCCATAGTTAGCTAAAGATACTGCTACATTAGCTTCTCCTCCACCATAATTAACTTCAAAAGAAGTTGCTTGAATAAATCTCTCATTTCCAGGAGGTGATAATCTTAGCATTATTTCACCTAAAGTAACTACTTTTGACATACCTCTCCTCCTTACTTTTGTAATAGATGGATAGCAAATCCACCAATTTGTTTCTTTAAATATATGGATTTTAATTTTCCTTTTTCATTAAAAAATCTATTTTCTTCATCTAACTCATAACCCTGATTTTCTAAATAGTATTTAGCTCTATCTATATTGTTAGTTCCTATTGCTAAATGACCATTTGAGCCTAAAAATTTACTTTTTAATGCTTCTATATAACTACCTGCAAATATTGCAGTTGATTTTTCATATTTTCTAAATCCAAATATATTCTCAAAAGCTTCTGCAATTTCTTGATAAGTTTCATTTTCTGTTGGATTTATTCCTACATGTAACAATTCAAAACCAAGCATTTTCTCAACAGCTTCTCTTGTAAGTTTTTTAATTTTTTCAAAATTACCTTCTTCAATTAATTTTGGTGTAACCATCCATGTTCCACCACAAGCTATTATCTTATTAAATGCTAAATATTCTTCTAAATTTTTAATATTTATTCCTCCGGTTGGCATAAATTTAACATTGCTATAAGGTGCTGACATTGCCTTTATCATTTTTAAGCCACCAGCTGCTTCTGCCGGAAAAAACTTAACTACATCAAGTCCTAATTGAATTGCCTCTTCAATATCACTTGGGTTTGAACATCCTGGAATTATTAATACTTTCTTTTCTATGCAATACTCAACTACTCTACTATTTAATCCTGGACTTACAATAAACTTAGCTCCTGCTTCAATTGCATCATCAACTTGTTTTTTATTTAGCACAGTTCCAGCTCCAACTAACATATTAGGGTATGCTTGTACCATTTTGCTTATCACTTCTTTTGCAGTTGCTGTTCTAAATGTTATTTCTGCACATGGTAACCCCCCCTCACATAGTGCTTTAGCTAAGGGAACTGCATCTTCTACATTATCTATTTTTACTACTGGTATAATACCAATTGACTTAATTTTCTCTAATATAATTTTCATTGTTTCACCTCAATAACCTCAATTCTATATTTGTATTTTTTTCCTTTATATAAATTCTATCATTTTAAAATAACTATTTCTTGTTGTATCATTACGTAAATATTGCAAATTTTGAACTTTAATATTATAATTTAAAGTAAAATATAGGAAGGAATGTATTTTTATGATAGAGTTGAATTCTTGTAGTGATTCTATAAAAAACTGTATTGAAAATAAATATTTTTCTATTGCTCACTTGTATAAAGAGGAAAAGTCTATGGCTATCCATATACATGACTGTTATGAAATATACTTTTCAATTTCTGGTGGTAAGCAATTCTTAATCGATAATAAATTTTATGATATTAAACCTGGTGATCTTTTCGTAATAAACCAATTTGAAAGTCACTATATATCTAAACTTGATAAAATAGTTCATGAAAGAATTGTTATTTCTATTCATCCTGAATTTTTGAAATCTTGTTGTACAAAAAATACTAATTTAGATTTTTGCTTTTCAACTCGTGATGATAATTTTAGTCATAAGATTTCTTTAAATAAAGATGAACAAAGTAGATTTATATACTTTATTAATAAAATTTTAGCTTCTAGTGGCTTCGGATGTGATGTGATTGAACATGCTACTTTCTTAGAATTAATGACTTTTTTAAATAAAAGTTATATTCAAAATCACACTGATTTTAATGATAACTCCTCTTATAAATATAACAATCAAGTTGACTCTATAATTGAATATATTAACGATAATATTATGAATGAAATTTCTATTGATAATTTAGCTAGTAATTTTTACTTAAGTAGTTCTTATATTTGTAGAATTTTTAAGTCAACTACTGGAACAACCATAAATAAATATATTACTGCAAGAAGGATTTCTATAGCTAAATCTTTATTAACTGACGGTGAAAGTGTTAATGCTGTTTGTGAGAAATGTGGATTTAATGATTATAGTAATTTTCTTAAAACATTTAAAAAAGCTGTTGGTGTTTCACCTAAAAAATATTCTAATTTTAGTGCTAGTTAAAAAAAAATTAGAGATTAATATAATTATCAAATAATAATCATATTAATCTCTATATCACAAAATCTATTTATTATTAACTTCCTCATTTAAGAATTTTTCAATTCTCTTAAGTGCTTCAATTATGTTTTCCATAGAAGATGCGTAACATGCTCTAATGAATCCTTCACCACATTCACCAAAAGCATTTCCTGGCACTGCTAGTACCTTTTCTTTTAATAAAAGTTTTTCACAGAATTCATCAGATGTCATTCCTGTAGATTTAATACATGGGAATACATAGAAAGCTCCAAGTGGCTCAAAACAATCTAATCCAAGTTTTCTAAATCCATCAACAAGAACTCTTCTTCTTCTATTATATTCCTTAACCATCTTAGTAACACTTTCATCGCCATTCTTTAAAGCCTCAATTGCTGCAAATTGTGCTGTTGTTGGTGAACACATTATTGCATATTGGTGAATCTTTTTCATAGCCTCTAAAAGCACTGGATGTCCACATACATAACCTAATCTCCATCCTGTCATTGCATAAGATTTTGAGAATCCATTTATAACAAGAGTTTTTTCCTTAATCTCAGGGAAGCTTGCTATAGATACATGTGGCTTATCATAAGATAATTCTGCATAAATCTCATCTGAAATAACAATTATATCCTTGTCCTTTAATACCTCAACAAGTGGAGCTAATTCTTCTCTTGTCATTATTGCTCCTGTTGGATTATTAGGAAATGGTATTATAACTACTTTTGTTTTTTCAGTAATTGCTTCTTCTAATTCTTGCGCTGTTAACTTAAAATCATTTTCTGCCTTAAGATTTATTACCTTTGAAGTAGCCCCTGTAAATGCTGTACATCCCTTATATGCAACAAAGCTTGGCTCTGGAATAATAACTTCATCTCCTGGCCCAACTAAAGCCCTTAGTGCAATATCTATTCCTTCACTACCACCGACAGTAACTAAAATTTCATCCTTTGGATTGTACTTTAAATCAAATCTTCTATATAAATACTTAGCTATTTCTTCTCTAAGCTCTATAAACCCTGCATTAGAGGAATAATGAGTGTCCCCTTGCTCTAATGAATATATTCCAGCCTCTCTAACATTCCAAGGAGTTACAAAATCAGGTTCTCCTACCCCTAAAGATATTACACCTTCCATCTCATTTACTATATCAAAATATTTTCTTATACCTGAAGGAGGCATTTCCTTAACTTCTTTTCTTATCATATTTTCTAGTATCATATAAATATTACCTCCCTGTTTGAAGTTTTCTTCTCTTTAAAGATAGTTCCATGATCTTTATATTTCTTTAATACAAAATGTGTTGCTGTTCCAATTACATTATCTTGTACTGCTAACTTTTCTGATACAAACATAGCAACTTCCTTCATTGTTTTTCCCTCAACTATAACAGTAAGATCAAAACCTCCTGAAGACATTAAATAACATGCTTTAACTTGATCAAATTTATATATTCTTTCTGCTACTTTATCAAAACCTTCTCCTCTTTGAGGTGTTATTTTAACTTGAATAAGAGCAGTAACTGTTTCTTTACCTGTATTTTCCCAATTTATAAGAGTAGTATATCCCGCTATTATACTTTTTTCTTCATAATCTCTAATAGCTTCTCTAACTTCCTCTACAGTTTTCCCTGCCATTACAGCTATTTGCTCATCACTATATCTACTATTCTCTTCTAAAATCTCTAAAATTTCATCCATAATTAGCCCTCCTTAATAATAAAAAAAGCCCCATCCCTCTATAAAAAAGGGACGAAGCTATAAAATTCCGCGGTACCACCCTCATAAGTAAATCTCTTTACTCACTCAGTAAGAATACTTCTGAAACAACTCCTTATTCAGTAAATTGAGTTGCAAATTCATATTCTATTCCTTATAACGTTAGGATATACGTCTTTACCTATATTAAGAGTATTTCTTAGTTCTCAGTAAGCGATTCAAAGGCTGCTTCATAAAAGTATTACTACTAAGTTACACCTACCCTTAGCTCTCTAAAAGTAATCACTTAAATTACTCTTCCTTATCATAATCTTTAATTTTATTTTATTAAAATAGGATATTTCCTTTATACTATTATCTATTATATTTATTTTTAAGTCAATAAAAAATTAACCTTATTTTAGCTTTTTTAATATATAATATGAATATAAATTAATAAATTCTAAAATCTAATAACTTCAACAAGATTAAATACTTTATTCTCATATTCATACTTAAAAATGCAACAATTAGGAAATCCCTTTTTAAGTTCTGTAGTCACAAACTCATCATCATGCCAATTTCTTAAAAAATGATAGCAGGCCCCCGCATGAGATACTGCTAGTACTGTTTGATTATCTTCTTTTTCCATGATTTCAATACAAGTATTTTTTAAACGCTCTTTAACTTCCTCTTGAGTTTCACCACCATAAGCTTTAAAAAATGTTGCATATCCGCCTGGCGTCTTTGGATTTAAATCTTCACTTTCTCCTTCAAAAATTCCAAAATCCATTTCTTTCAATCCCTTTAATCGCGTATATGTAACCTTATAATCAGTAACTATTTCTAATGTATCACAACTACGTTCTGATGTTGAACTATAATAATTATCAAATTTAATATCTTTTAAAAATTCACCTGCAACTTTTGCTTGTTCTATTCCTAACTCAGTTAAAGGTGAATCACAACTTCCTTGTATTTTCCTTCTTAGATTAAATAAGGTTTGTCCATGTCTCATTAAATATAAAGTCTTTTTAATTACTCCCTCTCCCTTAAATATACTTCAAATATTATCTATTTGACTTAAATTTTACACATTGAAGTTAACTCTAAGTCAAGAGTTTTAGTTAAAAATTTATAGAGAAAGTAATAATTTACTTTCTCTATAAAAATAAGTTATTCTTTTATTATGATTCTGTCCATTTATAATAATTTACCCCTTCATTAGTTAACCTTTTTTCTTGTGCGGCTAACCTTACCTTATATTCATCCCAATTTCTATTAGCTTTGGCTGTCCATCCTATTTCAGCATATCCCGGTAACCTTGGATATATCATATAATCCATTTGATCTTGTGTTGATATTGTTTCTGTCCATAATGGTGCTTCTATTCCTAAAACTAAATTCTTTGGTGCATAATCTGTTGGATCCCATTTATATGCTACATCAACAGGAATATACCCTGCCCAATTAAGTCCATAAGGAGTTTCCTCATTATATTTCATATCTAAATAAGCTTTACTTGCAATTGATACAAGTATTTTCATATTCTTTTTTACAGCCTCTTCATTTGAATCTTTCCAGTTTTGAAGTATTACACTTGAATCTATTTCAGGAGAAGTATCTATAGGATCCCAACCTATTGGTGTCTTTCCATACTTTTGTGCTATTTTAGCTACTTTTCCTACAAAATAATCATAGTCTTCCTTTTTAGTATTATGTGCCTCATCTCCTCCAATTTGAAGATATTTTGATGGGGATATTTGTGAAACTTCCTTAAATACATCATCTATAAATTCATAAGTCTTTTCACTATGAGCCATAAAAGAACTAAATCCTACCTCTGTTCCTGTATATAAAGGCGCTCTTTTACCATCTGGATTTAAAAATCCATAAGAAGCTAATGCTGCATTTGTATGACCTGGCATATCAAACTCTGGAACTATTTCTACATATCTTTGCATTGCAAAGTTTACTATATCTTTAAACTGCTCTTGAGTATAGTATCCACCTGGTCCTCCACCAACTTCCGTGCTTCCACCTATAAGTGTTAAGTCAGGATATTTCTTTATTTCAAGACGCCATCCTTGGTCATCACTTAAATGTAAATGAACTTTATTTATCTTATATTGTGCTGCTAAGTCTATTTGTCTCTTAATTTCATCAACAGTAAAAAAATGCCTTGCAACATCTATCATTAATCCTCTATAACTATACTCTGGCTTATCTTTAATTACTGATGCAGGTACACTCCATTCTATATTTTCAAAAACCTTACTACTATCAATTTCTGGTGGCAATAATTATCTTAATGTCTGAACTCCTCTTGATATTCCTTCTGGTTTATAAGCTAGGATTTTAACAATCTTTGAAGTCGTATTCATTTCATATCCTTCATTGCCTAATTCTTCATTTGAATTAACAGTTGTTAAGTAAATACTTCCATCCACAGGCTTATCACTTACAATAATTTGTAAATCAAATCCTGTTGATGCATTTAATTTTTCCCTTATAAACTCTGCAACCCATTTAATATGCTCAGTTTCTTCATCATTTTTTCCTTTTATATAAATTGCACTATCTTTTGTTAAAATAAACTTTCCTTCTTTACTTTGGTAACTCATTGGCTTTGGAATAATATTAATTTTCCCCACACTCCCTTCATCATTAAAAACATCTTTTACATCATAACTATCTATCATATATATTTTAAAACATATCACAGATATAGTTACTATTCCCATTATTATTAATAGAAGTGTTGTTTTATTCCATTTAAATATATTTTTCATATGTACACGTCCTTAAAATTTATATTTTTCTAACATTTAAATTTATTAGGCTTTACAAATTTTATTATTTCTCTTCATTATGATAATAATACAAAAAATATTTATACACTTTATATAAAAAAGCTACCAATATTGATTTTTCATATCTCAATATTAGTAGCCTTAAACTTATAAAATAGTCTTTGCAAACTCCATATTATCAAATTCTTTTCTCTTAATATAATGTAATGAATCTATTAGATAACTTTTATGATGCTCGATAGTTTTTGAAAATACTTGTATGAAATCAACTATATTCTCATAGTTTTCTTCTTTATTGTTTAAATATAATCCAACTAAATAGAATCTTATAAAACTAACTCTTATTATAAGCATCATATAACTATCAAAAAATGATAAAACCTCATTAAACGGGAACATATTATTATAAATAAAATTAACTAAATAGTTTTCTAAGATATAGCTATATTTATCAAAATATTTTTCATTATACTCTTCAAAAGCTTTTATATAAAACTCTGATTTATATTTGATATTTTCTCCTTCACCAAAACTATAGCCATTTAGCATTCTACTTGTATATTCCTTAAATCTAAAACTTTCAACCTCTTTATCTACTCTTAATATTTTAAGCATTTTCCTAAATAATTCTATTTGTATTATATAGTTCATATTGCTATTTCCTAATAAAAGATTAAGATCATCATCTGAATAAGACTTAGCAAATAAAGAAACATCATAACTTTCTATAAATTTAATTATATTATTATTGTTATTTTGAATTTCTTCTTCAAGCTGCTCTATAAAACATCCTAATGAATATAATCTTTCACTTATAGTAAACCTTCTATCTTGAATAATTTTTATAGAAAAATCTCTTATCTCTTTAAAATATTTTAAAGGTGTATTTTTTACTTCTTTTAAATTTGTATTTATTTGTGCAGATATTATATGTTTTCCTAGTTCTTCTTCTTTATTAATAAATTTTATTCCTTCTTCTTTTAATAAAATAAGCCTTGCCGCTTCCGGACATGCCACATCTAAAGACATCTCATAAGTTTCATCTATTTTATTAGTTACTCTTGGAAAGCATGTACAAACATTTGAAAGATAATCTTCACCTAATTTTGAATGAATAACACAATAATTTTTTTCATCTAAAAAAGGACATCTTTTATCTTTTTTTAATTTAACTATTCCATAGTCAACATCATCACTACTACATCTTTCATTATTTTGAACATTTTTTTGAAACATTCTCTTCATTTCTGGATCTTGAACTTTAAAGTATCTTTTAAATGTTACTTTATCTATATCTATATTCCATCCAATGCAGCAACTATCTTCACATTTTCCACCTATGCATTTAAATTCTTCAAAATATACTGGATATCTTTTGTTAATCTTTTTAGCCATTGTTTACTTCCTTTGATTATACTGATATTTAAATTTAATTATATCATATTCTCATATATATTCATCTCTATAAACTTCATAAGGCCTTGATGAATATACCCTATAAACTACCTGTCCATTAAAATCTAGCATATCCTTTGCCCTTTCCTTTATCCAAGGTTCCCTTATCATATCTAAAGCTATATCTTTACTAAACCATCCAACCTCAATACTTTCTTCACTACTTCTTAGTTCTCCTCCAACTTTTACTGCCAAGAAATCAAAGATTACCTTAGTAGGTACAAATGTTTCATTATCCCATCCTATATATGACTTTGTATTAGAATAAACTCCAGCAAGCTTCTTAACAGAAATTTTTATTCCTGATTCTTCAAAAACCTCTCTAGTTACTCCTTCAATTAAATCTTCACCATTTTCAATTTGTCCACCTGGAAATTCCCATCCCCTATGTGGATTTTTAACTAATAAAACCTCATCCTTTTCATTAATCACTAATGCTCCAGCAGCTACTATATGTGTTGGAAATACCATAACCTATTCCTCCCTTTAATTTATAATTAAACTTTATATTTATTAGTTTATACTCACATCCAATTTAACCACTTATTAGTAATAATATTATTTTTACGTGACTAAGTCACAATATATATGTATATTAAATATATAAAATATTAGATACGATAATTTTTTATTTATGGAGGAGAATCAAATAAAATATGATTAATAATAGAAATCACTATATAAGTGAGCTTTATGAAGCATATCCAATTTTATCTCAAATAGATAAAGATAATGATGGAATATTAAGTCAAAGAGCAACCTTTAAAGAACTTTTATCAGATGAATATTTAACAACCCATGAAGGTGAATGTATAGGTTTTTTATTTGTTATAAGTGGAAATATAAAAATTCAAAAGATAAATGAAAAAGGTGAAGAAACTAATCTTTATAATGTTGAAAAAGGTCAATTATGCCATGAGTCTTTAAGCTGTTTTATGAATTGTAAATCTCTAAATATTATAGCCAGAGCACTTCAAGATTCTAAAATATGCGTTGTTCCATTTGATGTTGTTAATAATTACTTATTACATGATACTTTATTTTTACAATACATTTATAAGGATTTATATAGTAAATTTACGCTAATTGTAAATGTAAAAGAAGAAGTTAAACATGAATCACTAACAAATAGATTAGTTAAATTACTTATAGGTAAAAAAAGTAAAAACATTTATTTAACTCATAATGATTTAGCATTTGAATTAGATTCTGCTAGAGAAGTAGTAAGTAGAAAGCTGAAAGAACTAGAGAGAAAAGGATATTTAAAATTAGGCAGAGGTAAAATACAAATAGAAAAAGATTTAAGTGAAATTATAAAGTAATGAGGTGCTTTAGACTTGTCCTTCTATAAAGCATATAATTATAAGAAAAAAATAAAGAAAATATATTAATAATTTATATTTATAAATTTAAAATTCTGAATCATAAATTTAATTACGATTCAGCATTTTAATAATTATTTATTAACTTTAATATTCATTTTTCCCCAAATCATAGTTATCAATAAGCCACCTAAAAGTGCAATTAAATGAGCTATTATATAATTTAAATATCCATTATTTGCTGAATTTACTATTGCAAATCCTGGTACTGCAGTTGTTCCAAAACCTATTGCAGTTAACTTACTTATATAAATATATCCTCCTGCTAAAGCAGATGCTAGACATCCACAAATTAGTGGATATTTATTTCTTAAAGTAACACCAAAAACAGCAGGTTCTGATATACCAAATAATGTTGATGTAAATGCTGGAATACACATTTCTCTTGCTTTTACATCATTCCAATGTAATGCTAAATATCCTAAAACAGCTCCACCTTGAGCAACAACTGCTACCGAAAATATTGGATTTAAGAAATTTACACCTGTATCAACTAATAATTGACTTTCTATTGCTCCAAATATATGATGTAAACCTGTTATTACAATTATCTGATGGAAACCTGCAAATACCATATATCCAAAAACACCTAAATTAGTAGTTGTCCAAACTAATGTTGTAGTAATTAAACTTGCTAATGTACGCCCAACAGGTCCAATTACTGTAAATAATAATAATGCAGAAACAAATAATGTAAGCATTGGAGAAACTAATAACTTTATACTATTAGCAACTTTGCTTTCAAAAAATTTATCTAAATAAGATATAACAGCTCCCATCATAAGTGCAATAATAACCCCACCTTGGAATCCAACTAATTGTATTTTTAACCCTAATACATTAATAGTTTCCGGAGTAATAGTTCCCTGTGCTGCTGAATATGCATCTGTTAACTTTGAACTAAGCATTATTGCTCCTATAACTAGTCCTAATACTGGTCTACCTCCATATCTTCTAGTTGCTGAATAAACAACTATTAATGGTAAAATATCAAATACACTCGATGATACTATTGATATAAATCTATTTATTCCTTCAAGCCAAGGCCACATCTCAACTACAGATTGCTTACCAAAAATACCTTGTTGCCCTAAAAGTCCTGATATCCCTAATAATAAAGCAGCTGCAAGAATTGCTGGCATTATCTCTATAAATACATCAGAAATCGATTTTATTGCTTTTTGAAATATGTTTTGTTTTTCAGCTGATTTAGTTTTTATATCCGAAAGTGACATGTTTTGCATATTAGTATATTGAGCAAATATCTCATATACTTCATTAACTAACCCTGCACCAAAAATTATTTGAAGCTGATCCCCAACCATAAATACACCTTTAGCCATATCTATTTCATCTAAAGCCTTCATATTTATTTTACTATCATCATCTAAAACAATTCTAAGTCTTGTTGCACAGTGCGCTACCCCTTTAATATTTTCCTTACCACCGATATTTTTAATAATATCATTAGTGATATTTAAATATCTTTCATTTTTATTAATAACTTTACTCATTACAAACTCTCCCTTAACCAATCGCTTTAAATATCCATTTTTTGCTATAGAAGTCTTGTTTCACTCTTTCAATTGTTATACCAACATTCATGAGCTCATCACCAGCAAATATTTCACCTGTTTTAATATCTTTATATAAATACTCTGGATTTAGCCCTCTAAACTTTATAGTTCTAATTTGAGCTGCTGGCAAAGATAAAACCTTTACGTAAGTAGCAACAAACTGTGTTTTATCTTTTGAAACAATATTCCATGCTGATTCATTTCCATCAAAAGGATTAAATATTCTATATAAATCACCAAATTGAATTACTTCTCTTATATCCTTATATTCTTTTATTTGCTCCTTAACTATTTCCTTTTCTTCTTCAGTTAATTTGGTTAAATCTAACTCATATCCAAAATTACCTGCCATTGCTACATTTCCTCTTGTTTCAAGTGGCGTTATTCTACCAACTTGATGATTAGCTACTGTTGATACATGACAGCCCATAGTTATTGGAGGATATGCTAAACTAGTCCCATACTGTATTTTTGTCCTACAAATAGCATCTGTATTATCACTTACCCATGTTTGTGGCATGTAATAAAGCATTCCTGGATCAAATCTTCCTCCTCCACTTGAACAACTTTCAAATAATATATTAGGAAATCTACCAGTTATTCTTTCCATAACATCATATAATCCTAAAATGTATCTATGACTTGTTTCCTCTTGTCTTTCTATTGGCAATAATTCAGAACCTATATCTGTAATATGTCTATTCATATCCCACTTAACATAAGTTATAGGTGCTGATTCTAATATCTTACATACAGATTCAACTATATAATCACAAACATCTTTTCTTGATAAGTCTAAAACTAATTGCCCTCTTCCCATTGTATATGGTCTATTTGGTACATGAATACACCACTCTGGATGAGCTTTATATAAATTACTTTCTATTGAAATCATTTCTGGCTCAAACCATAATCCAAACTCCATTCCCATATCTACTATTTTATTTGCAATTCCTTCTATTCCATTAGGTAATTTTCTTCTATCTACTACCCAATCCCCTAAAGAAGTATTGTCATCATCTCTTTGTCCAAACCATCCATCATCCAGAACAAAAAGTTCCATTCCAAGTTTTTTACCTTCTTCTGCAATTTTAATAAGTTTATCTTCATTAAAATCAAAATATGTAGCTTCCCAATTATTTATCAATATAGGTCTAACTTTATGTTTAAATTCTCCTCTACATAAATTTTCCTTATATAAATTATGAAACTTTCTTGACATTCCTCCTAATCCATTATTAGAGTAAATCATAACAACTTCTGGTGTTTGAAATTCTTCATTTTCTTTTAATAACCATGAAAAATCAAATGGATTAATTCCCATAGCAACTCTTGTATTTCTATATTGGTCTACTTGAACTTGTGCGGTAAAATTCCCACTGTATACAAAATTAAATCCATAGGCCTCTCCACTATCCTCATTTGTATCTTTTCTAACTAATGCTACAAAAGGTGCTTGATGAGGACTACTCGCTCCTCTTGAACTATCTACCATTTGAATTCCTGATACGATTTTTCTTCTTTCAATATTTTTCTCATTGTTGTGAGCACCATATAAAGTAATCATTTCAAAATCATCATCTCTAAAATCAATGCTCATACTTAACGCTCTTAAAAGTCTTATTTCTTCTTGTCCTTCATTAATAAACTTAACACTTCTTGTTATTACATCTAAATCATTAAATACAGAGTAATTTAATATTACCTTCAAACCTATTACTTTATCTTCTAAATATATTTCTAAACTATCACACTCATCATCATTATTAGCATAAGTTGCTGGTAACCCCACTAATTGTTTTTTCCCTTTAAATACTTTATAACCTAGATATCTTAAATCTGAAATTCTTGTTCCATTCTCCAATTTAACTTGGTATGCCGGTATTCTAAAATCTCCATTGCCAAATCCTTGATATTCTTGTGGAATTGTATCTAATGAAAAGCTTCTATCTTTATCACATGGATTAGGTGAAAATCCTCTGTCTAAATAAATTATTTTATTACTTCCTCTATATTCATTAATCCTAGCCCCATAGTATAAATGAGCTAAATATCCACCCTCTAAAACCTGCATAATGTAGCTTGTACTTTTTCCCTGTATATGGAATAAAGATTTTTTATTATCTATCTTAATACCCATGCTCTACCTCTTTCAAATATTTTTTTATTCTTTTTACATTTACATTGTAAACCTTTTTAAAATGTATTAATATGGAATTATGTAGACAAATACTATAAACTTTGTGACTAATTTTTAAACTAGGAGGCTATTATGGATTTTAATTTTTCTTATAGGAATCCCTATGATAATATTGAATTAAATCTTTATACTTGTGGACATGAATCTTGTAAAAGTAAGCATTCTTATGGACCAGCTGTAAGAAGTGGCTATTTGATTCATATAGTTTTAAGTGGTAAAGGAACATATAAAGTTAATAATACTTCATATAATTTAACTGCTGGAGATGGCTTTTTAATCTATCCTAATGAACTTATATACTATGAAGCAGATAAAGATAACCCCTGGGAATATATTTGGGTTGGACTTGTTGGTACTAAGATAAATGATTATTTAAACAAAACTTCAATTTCTAAATCTAATCCTATATTTACTTTAAGTGAAAGCAGTAAATTAATAAATTCTATTAATTCTATAATTAATAGCACTAAGATAGATAATAATAAAAATTTAAAAATATTAGCTACTTTATATGATTTTCTTTTCGAATTATTAAATGAATTTCCTAATCTAATAAATAGCAATAAAAATACTCAGCAAACTTATTTAGATGAGGCATTACTTTATATTCAATTAAATTTCCAAGACAATATTTCTATTATGGATATTGCAAATCACTTATCTATTGATAGATCTTATTTACATAGAATATTTAAAAGAATTTTAAACTTATCTCCTCAAGAGTATATTTTGAACCTAAAATTAGAAAAAGCCACTGAATTATTATCAACAACCTCTTTAACTATAGGAGATATAGCACGTTCAGTAGGCTATAATGATACTATGCTATTTTCTAAAACTTTCAAAAAATATAAAGGTTGTACTCCTTCAAGATATAGAAAGTTTAATTAATAATCATGGTATATTTTCATTTCTATGTTTTTTACTTCCATAAGGCCTATTAAATTTAAATTATATAAGATAAATATTTAATTCTTAATAAATTTCTATATAAAAAAAGAGATAGGCTTTATCCCTCTCTCTTTTGATAATTATTAGTTTTAATAAATAATAGTAGAAAGTACAGTTTTTGATTAAATATAATTATTACTTATGCATGAGATAATATAGGAAACATTAAATTTTTATTATTAAAAATACTTTCATTCCTACTCCTAATATATAAAGCATCATTATCATCATTTAATAATTCCTTATTATATCCTTCAATATTTATAGGGGTAAACCCTAATCTAATAATCTTAGTATCTTCATTCATTAATAAATCAATAACTATATTTAAATCTATTTCTTTATCCATAAATACATCTTGAATAAATAATTCTTCCCCATCATACTCACAAATTGCTATTGTATTATATTTCTCAATATAATAAATATTATTCTTCAAGAAATCCAAGCAATAAAACATAATTAAATTTTTATTATCTTTAACATGAAGCTTTGAAATTTGAATACTATTATTAATTATATTTTCTAAAAGTACTTTGTCCTCATTATCATTAATATTTATTTTTCTAACTTTTTTATTACTTCTCTCTTTGTTCTTTTTTATAGAATATTGATATTCATAAGCTCTTTCAAATCCAAACTTAGGATAAAAATCTAATACAGTATCATTTGCAAAAAGATATATACAATCACATTTATTTTCCCATTCACTTAAAACTTTCTCCATAAGAAATCTTGATAAACCTTGATTTCTATATTTTTCATCAGTCATTACAGTTCCTATTTGGATATAATTTTTTTCTTCTCCTAAAATATTTATTTTCATAATATTTACTGATACATTAGCCACTAATTTGTCATCATCTAATAATGAATATGGAATATATCCTTCTCCCCAATAACCAGCCTCATACCATTTTCTAAAATTAAACCCATAAGTTTCTTCTGTTAACTTATTAAGACCATCTCTTAAATTTTCGTTATCCCTATAACCTTTTATATAGGTATATTCATAACCATTAATCAATACTTTTTTACTCATTTTACACCCCTCATATTCTTCCTTACCTTTTATCAATTATATACAACTTTATATATAAATATTATATTTTCTTCTATATTGGGAAGGTGTACAATTCATATGTTTTTTAAATATCTTTCCATAATAACTTATTCCATTAAAGCCTACATTAAAGTGCAATATTAGATATAGATTCATTACTGTTACAAAGATAATGAGTAGATTTTAAAACTCTATACTCCATCAAATACTCAAATGGAGTCGTATTTAAAACCCTTTTGAAAGCTCTACAACATTCGCTTTTGCTAATATTTACAGCCATAGCTATATCATTTAAAGAAATACTATTTTCATAATTACTATGTATATATTCTAATGCTAATTTAACCCTTTTTTCATCATATAGAGATAACTTATTTGAACTTTTATTATAAGTTTTCATCTCCTTTACTAAAGTAAACCAAATATAGTTTAAATAATTCCTTACCTCTAATTCATAAGCATATTCCTTTTTATTAAAAGCTTTAAAAATCTTTTCAGTATAGTCTAAAATCTCTTTTTTCCATATAATATCTTTTTTTAATACTATATACTTTAAATTGCTACTATATAAAATAGGATTTATATATATCCCTCATCAAATAAACTAAAATCATCATTATATAAAGCTATTGGCAAATCACTAGATCCATGTTTTATTATCTCTTGTAAATTACTATCTACATCTATTTTATTAACCTGCATTTTTACCTCTTTGCTAATATAGTTTTAATTTATATCAATATATTAATTGTTATATACTTTAAATATTAATAAAATTATTACAGATTAATACTTATAAATCAATATTTGTATTATATTCCCTTTATTATATAAGTCTTTAGAGGAGTGAAGAATATGAACTTAAATTTAAGAACTAAAGGAATAATTTTAGTAATTGTAGGTACAATGTTATGGGGTATATCTGGTACCGTAGCACAATTTTTATTTCAGCAGAAATCATTTAATCCTGAATGGCTTGTTGTAGTTAGATTATTAATATCTGGTCTCACACTACTTTTATATGGTTATCTAAAAAAGAATACAGATATGAAAAATATATGGAAGGAAAAAAATGATCGTATAACCCTTATACTATTCGGTATCATTGGTATGCTTGGTGTACAATATACATACTTTGCTGCAATTAAACATGGAAATGCAGCAACAGCTACTATACTTCAATACTTATCTCCAGTCATTATAACTTGTTATTTAATTATACGTAATAAAAAATTGCCTAATTTCAGAGAATTACTTGCAATAGTTTTAGCTTTAATAGGTACATTCTTTATAATAACAAGAGGAGATATTCATAGTTTATCACTCTCAAAAGCAGCTTTATTTTGGGGTATTTCTTCTGCATTTTGTGCTGCAATATACACCTTACAACCTATTTCTCTGCTAAAGAAATATAGCTCTATAGCTGTAGTCGGCTGGGGTATGCTCGTTGGTGGACTAGCTTTCAGCTTTATTCATTCGCCTTTTAATTTTACTGGTGAACTATCAATTATTTCTATAATCTCAGTTATTTTTATTGTTATTTTTGGAACACTTATTGCATTTTATTGTTACTTGGAAAGTCTTAAATATCTTCTACCAACAGAATCAAGTATACTAGGATGTGTAGAACCTTTATCTGCTACAATTTTATCTGTTTTATGGTTAAATGTATCATTTGGTTTACCAGAACTTATAGGAACAGCTTGTATAATTTTTACTGTAATACTTTTATCTTTTTCAAAGAAATAATAAATCTATATATTATAAAAGGATCTTAAATTTAAACTAAATACTTAAGATCCTTTCATAATTATAAATAGTATTTTATATAATAATTCTTGATATATACTTTAATATTTAAATTATAAATTTATTTATCCTTTATATACTTATCTAAGTTTTTAACCTCTCTCATAGCCTCTTCATATTTCTTAGCTCTTGCATTTGGATTTCTCCTTAATATATTTATAGAATTCATATAAACCTTATTTTCAGTATTATTAATTTTTAATTCATGTACTTTTAGTTTTGATAAATACTCTAAAAACTCAGCCTTTATTTTACTTGGCTCATCTATAGCCTTTGCTGATAGCTCATCAAATTTATCAACATATCTTGATACCTTTTCAACAAATCCCTTCATTGCTTCTTCTTTTAATTCCAAATTTTTTCTAATAATTACTTCAATAGATTGCTTTCTTGTGTTCTTCTTAAGTAATGCTTCCTGTTGTTTAATTGCTACTTTTTCAACTAATTTTTCTTGCATAGATTTTACATCTTCGTTAACAAAAGCTTCTATTATCTCTATTCTCTTCTTTACATTGATAATAGCCTCATTTCTTTCAGTAAACTTTATTAAAAGATTCTTTAAGTCCATAGCTTCATTGAATGATTGTACACCATCAATTGTAATAAAAACAGTTATAATATATGAAATTATTTCTGATATTCCATAAGGTATTATTGTAACTAAACTCTCTATATTAGGATTAACAAATCTAACTAAAAGCACAGAAAAAACTCCCCAAGCTAAAGACGATATTAAACAAATATGGCCATTAATATTAAAAGGCTCTTTAGTGTAATCCCAGTACCTAACATGAAATAATTTCTCCATCACTACACCAGTTATATATTCTAATATTGTTGCAGAAATCATCCCTATAATAAAAACTAATATAAGATTCTTCTCAACTGTTAATGTGGAAATTAATACTACTATAGCTCCTGATCCATAAATAGGTAATAAAGGTCCTTTTAAAAATCCTCTATTTACCCACTTATGCTTTTTTAAAGATACATAACATGACTCCCATACCCAACCTATAAAACAATATAGATAAAATAAAAGAAGCCATTGATGTAAGGTATATATGTGCATTCTCTCCCCTCATTTCTTAATAATTACTTCATATTATATTTGTAAATTTTTTAAAATAAAAATACCTCAGAAAAAAAGTTATCTATAATAAGTTTTTTTCTGAGGGTAATTTAGATATGAATTAATAATTATATATTTCCTTATATTTCTTATCTAAGTATTCAATAAAATATTTTGCTTGAAGTTCTTCTCCTGTAATTCTCTTTATTAAATCACTTGGATCATAAAGATTAGCATATTCGTGAACATTTTCTTTTAACCACTCATATACTGAAGACAAATCTCCTGTAGCTATTTCATCGTATATATTAGGAATATCTTTAACCATTTCATTTAACATTTGTGCTCCGTAAAGATTCCCTAATGCATAACTTGGAAAATATCCAAAGGATCCATCTGACCAATGCATATCTTGAAGTACTCCAACCTTATCACTTGTTGGTTCTATTCCTAAATACTCCTTGTACTTTTCATTCCAAACTCTAGGTAAATCAGCAACTTGAATTTTATCATTTATAAGTAATTTTTCTATTTCATATCTTATAATTACATGAATACTATAAGTTAATTCATCTGCCTCAGTTCTTATTAATGAAGGTTGTACCTTATTTATTGTATTATAAAATTCTTCTTCATTAATAAACTCAAACTGATTAGGAAACTCTTTTTTAGCTTCTTCATATAACTATCCACAAAATGATTTATTTCTTCCTATTATATTTTCATAAAATCTTGATTGTGATTCATGAATGGCCATAGATGCTGCAACATTTAATCCAGTACCTTCTAGATAGTCAGGTATATTTTGTTCATATATTCCATGTCCACCTTCATGTATTGCTGAAAACATTGCTGATGTAAAATCATTTAAGTAATAATGATTAGTTATTCTGACATCCTTATTACTCATATCTAAAGTATATGGATGTTCAGTTTCATCCATCCTTCCAGATTTAAAATCGAATCCCATAGTCTTTAAAATTTTAATACAAAATCTTTTTTGATTTTCTTTAGGAAATTCTTTTCCCTCAAAGACATTAGAAATTTCTGTTCCACTATTATTTATCTTTTTTAATATATTAACAATTCCATCTCTTAACTCATCAAAAACTTTGTCTAATTTTTCAACAGTAAGTCCTGGCTCATAATCATCTAGTAAGGCATTATACTTATTACCTTTATATCCTTTATATTTTATTGATTTCTTTGTAAGCTCTACTATCTTTTCTAAGTCAGGCTTAAATATTTCAAAGTTATCCTCATTCTTAGCTTTCTCCCAAGCTAACTGTCCCCTAGAGGCTGCTAAAGAAAATTCCTTTATAAATTCTTCAGGGAATATTTTTTCTTTTTCATAATTCTTCTTAAGTTCATGTACCATTCTTTTCTGAACAAAATCTAATTTTTCTTCGTTCTTCTCAAAGAATTTAATAAAGTCATGAATTTCTTTTGAAACAGATAAATTATGTGCTTGCATTTGCATGAAAGACATAGTTTCTGCTCTTCCCTCTGCTGCATTTTCTGGCATTCCAGTTGTCATATCCCAATACATAAGACTTCCTACATTTCTATAATGCTCAATAGTTTTTAAATATGCTGAAAGCTCTTCTAACTTTTTCTCTAATTTATCCAAAAATTTAGCCCCCATTCTAATATTTTCTATTCATTTAATTATATACTTTATTTTAAATTAAATGAATAGCTCACTTTTATCAGGAAAAAAATGTATGAGCCTCCGGGGTCAATCCATATTCTGGATTGACCCCGGAGGTTCATACATTATTTTACATTTTAATGTTATTTAATTCTAAACATTATAGCTTCATATGGTCTTAAGCTTAATTTCTCAATTAATGTGCTTGAATCCTTATAATTGCTTAATAAAATATCAGCATGATTAAACTCACCATCAAAACTGAAAGTAACTTCCTTATCATAGAAATTACAAACTACTAATATCTTGTCTCCATTTAACTCTCTAGTATAAGCAAAGATATTTTTATCTTCAGGACATAATAAACTATAATCTCCATAAATTATAGTATCATTGTTCTTTCTTATATCTATTAATTTTCTATAATGATGGAAAATTGAATTTTCATCTTGTAAACATTGCTTAGCATTTATTTCATTATAATTTTTGTTTACAGCAATCCAAGGAGTTCCTGTAGTAAATCCTGCATTTTCTGTTGAATCCCATTGCATTGGAGTTCTAGCATTATCTCTTCCCTTTGCATAGATAGATTCCATTATTTCATCATGAGTATATCCTTTTGAAAGTCTATCTTTATACATATTTAAACTTTCAATATCATTATACTCATTAATATCTTCGAATTTCACGTTAGTCATTCCAAGTTCTTCTCCTTGATAAATATATGGAGTACCTTTCATTCCATGAAGAAGAGTTGCAAACATTTTTGCACTTAGAACTCTATATTCTTTATCATTTCCCCATCTTGAAACTATTCTTGGTAAATCATGATTATTCCAGAAAAGACTGTTCCACCCTTGTCCTTCAAGCTCTGTTTGCCACTTAGATAAAACTTTCTTTAAATCAAGTAATTCTAATTCCTTAAGATCCCACTTTTCTTTTCCTTCAATTTGATCTAATCCTATATGTTCAAATTGGAATACCATACTTAATTCTTTTCTTTCTGGATTTGAATAAAGCTTGGCTACCTCCGGAGTTGCTCCCCAAGTTTCACCTACTGTTAATAAATCATTTCCTTCTAATGCTGCCTTATTCATTTCTTGTAGATATTCATGTAATTTAGGTCCATTTCCTGTTATCACTTCATCTGGAACTTTACCGATAAGATCAATAACGTCCATTCTAAATCCACCAATACCTTTATCCACCCAGAAATTCATCATTTTATAAACTTCACTTCTAACATTTTCATTTTCCCAATTTAAATCAGGTTGTTTCTTACTAAATAAATGTAAATAGTATTGACCTGTTGTTTCATCATATTGCCATGCACTTCCACTAAAGGTTGATCCTAAATCATTTGGTTCATGTCCATCTACTGGATCTCTCCATATATAGTAATCTCTATACTCATTATCCTTAGATTTTTTAGCTTCAATAAACCATTTATGTTCATCTGAAGTATGATTAACAACTAAGTCCATAAGAATCTTAATTCCTCTTTCATTAGCTTCTTTTAAAAGATTATCCATATCTTCCATTGTTCCAAATTCGTCCATGATATCACAGTAATCACTTATATCATATCCATTATCATCATTTGGAGATTTATAAACTGGGCTAAGCCAAATAACATCTATCCCAAGCTCTTTTAGATAATCTAACTTTTCCCTAATCCCGTTAATATCACCTATTCCATCACCATTACTATCATTAAAGCTTCTTGGGTATATTTGATATACTACTGAGCTATGCCACCATTGTCTTTCCATATTTGTTACCTCCACATTATAAAAACTCAATTTATCTTTTTATTACAATTAATGATTTATAATGTGATTATACATAATATTCTTATTACTTTACTTGCAAAATATAGGCTTTTTTTAACACAATAATGCTATTTTACTTAATCTTCTCTTTATTTTTTAGTTTTTCTATAGCTGTATCTATTCTTTTATTTCTTGTGTCTTCTTTCTTAGCTGAAGTTATCCATGTAACATATTTTTTTTGCATAGAAAAAGATAATGTATTCCAAAATTCTTTTATATTGTTATCCAACTCTATTCTCTCTTTAAAATCCGTAGGTATTTCAACAACTCTATCTTCTTCATCTTTTTCTATGGTTACTTCAATGATATCTCCTGGTTCCTTTTCTATCTTTTTTCTTATCTCTTTAGTTATTCCTATAATATAACATGGTAATCCCATCTTAACTATTGAACCTCTATATTCAACTCCATCAAAAGTGGCTTTTACCTTTACCCTTTTAGCTCCATATACCTCTTCTACATCAAAAGGTATCTCTATATATGCTCCATCTTTTCCCTCTATTTTTTTTATTTCTGCATTAAATTTTTTCATTTGTTATTGCCCTCCTAGAATTAATTTTCCTGCATCTAAACTTTTATCAATAATAGTAATGTTCCAACTACAATTAAAATTAAACCTAATAATGATTTTTTTGATAATTTTTCTTTTAAAAATATATAAGCAAATAATACAGTTACTAAAATACTGAGCTTGTCTATGGGAACAACTATAGAAGCTAGTCCATCTTGTAAAGCCTTATAATAACAAAGCCATGATGCACCAGTTGCTATTCCAGATAAAATTAAAAATATTAAACTATTTTTATCAACCTTCTTAATATCTCCTTGCTTTTTAGTAGCAAAAACTATAATCCAAGCCATTATAAGTACAACTATCGTTCTAATAGCTGTTCCTAAATTTGATTCAACATTTTCTATACCAACCTTACCTAGTATAGATGTTAATGAAGCAAATAAAGCTGATAATAAAGCATATATTAACCATGCCTTTCCCTTAACGACCTTTTCTACTCCTTCTTTCTTTTGAATCATTAAGTAAGTTCCAATAGCTATTCCCATCATTCCAATTACCATGTTTATAGTTATCTTTTCATTTAAGAAAATAAAAGCTAAAATCATAGTTAATATTGTACTACTTTTATCAATAGGTACTACCTTATTTACATCACCTAATTGCAATGCTTTAAAATAACATAACCAAGATGCTCCTGTTGATAAACCTGATAAAATTAAGAATAAAAAAGTTTTTCCATCAATATTTAGTATTGTGCTTTGTGAACCAATTATAAATACCATTATCCATGAAAAAATTAAGACTATAATAGTTCTTATAGCTGTTGCTACATGAGAGTCTACATCTTTAACACCTACCTTAGCTAAAATTGATGTAACTCCTGCAAAAAATGCCGATCCTAATGCGTATAATATCCACATAAATAATTATTCCCCCTTCATTTATGTAATTAAAAAGGTTGCCTAAGGCAACCTTTTACTTATTTTATAACTTAATTAAGTAAATTATGTCATAATTTATTCTACATCTAATTCTATATCATTAATAGATTCTATTCTTAATATTTTTATTTTACTATTACCTTTTTTATCAGAATAAGAAATTTTAATCCATTCATCATCTGCTTCTAATACCGTGCAATAACATTCCATACTTCCTAAAAATAATGCTTCTTCTGTTTTTATTTTACACTTTTCTCCCACAAGTTTAGATATTATACTTGACATATTATATTCCCCCTTTTCTTTCTTTGTAAGTTTTTTAATTTTTTTCTCAAGCTTTTTTACTCTTCCTGGATATGAAGAATAACACAAAAGAATAATAAAACTAAACCACCCCATCCACTCCAAGCTCTTTTCCCCCTCATTTATATCATTTAAAATCTCTTTATTATCATCTTATTATATATAAATTTTAAATATTTTGGAATAAAATCTAATTGTATCCTATAAAAAGATTCTATTAACCTTTTCATAAGATACAATTTATAATTATTTACTATTATCATTTAATATATTTAAAATATCTTTTTTATTAGTTATTACCCTTGGAATTTTAATTTGACTTTTTGAAACTCCCTTTGATATTAAATATCTTTTTATAATATCAAATGTATTTCTTCTAACTATATTAATACTTAAGCATGCTAATCTATTGTTTTTTCTAAATCTTCCATATGCCAAATTTGCTTTTTGTAACTCTTTATCTAAGGTATTTTCTATAAATTTTATTTTACTCTTTGGTATCTCTTCATTAAATTCTAAATAAAAAACATACCTTCCTGGTGTTATCCTATTATCCTCTAAAGTTGTATAATCAACTAAAGATAAATTAAATTCTTTTACAGTTTTACTAAGAGACTCCCTTAAATGATCTTCAGTTGTTTTTTCCGAAACCATATTAAGTGCTTGATTTTTTCTATATAAAAACTCTATCTCTGGTGAATTATTATAATAATCAACTACCTTAACAACATCACCTAATCTATATCTATAAAATCCAGCATAGCTAGTTATTATAATCTCATATTTTTCTCCTACTTTTAACTCATCTATACAATAAGTTTGAGGATTTTCTTTATTACTTTCTTTTACCGGAATAAATTCATAAAATACAGTATCTGGTATTATTACATATCTTATTTTAGATATATATGGATTAATTCCTATCATTGCTTCAGTTGATGCATATGCCGGAGAGTATATTGGTACAGATCCAGTATAATAATTAACCATATCATCATATATAGAAAAATTAGCTCCTGTTACTGATGCAATATAAATTAATTTAGGCCATATTCTTCTACATATTCCTTCAAAACCTTTAGAAAACTCTAACTCTATTTCATCTGCTCGTCCTGCATTTGGTTTTAAACATTTATTTAATTTTTTTCTTGTCTCTCCATCAATATTTAAATTTCTATTTATACTACCTCTTCTAATATCTCTAACTAATAACTCTGCATTATCTTCTAACGTTCTTAATGCATCTAAAACATTTGATATAAAAACACCACTTATATAAGTTAAGTTTTTATCCTCAAGAGCAAATAATAAGTGCAAATATAATGCTGCATTTTTATCTTTAATTTTCATTACTTCATATGGTGAAGTATATATTTTAGGAAGTATGACTTTTATAGCATCCATTCCTCCTGATGTTGCTGAACATATAGGTACTCCACCTTCTGAATAAGTTGTCATAACAGTATCAGCTAACATTAGACCTCTTCCATAATTCCATTTATTTTTCAAGTTGTTATATGCAAATCTTTCGATTAACAATGCCATATACTTACTACCAACTTCTCTTGATTTTTTAGTAACAGGAACTAGTTTTTGTTTACCTGTTGTTCCTGATGTATGTCCAAAAAATTCAACATCATCAGTAATTAAAATATTTTTCTCCCCTTTGAGCATTTCATTTATATATAGCTCATAATCTAAATAATCTGTAATAGGTACATTTGATTTATATTCATCCACAGATTTTATTGAATTAAAATTATATTTTTCTCCATACTTCGATGTACTATTTTTATTTAATATTTTAAATAATACTTCTTCATTTATATACCTTGAATTTAAAGTATACTTATTAAACTTTTTTTCTACTAATCCTCCTGCTGAAATCATAGTACGATATAAAACTTTACTTATTATACTCGTAATAAAGCACTTCCTATATATTTCTGTCGTAAGTAATATATGAAAGTGCTTTATAAATTGATTATTCTATTCTTAAATTACTTTTTATGTTGAATTTTTTCACCTATAGATGTTAGTATACTGGCTAGTATTATTGAAATAACAGCAGCTATTAATACAGAAATTTTTGATACACTAAGTTCAACTTCTTCTCCTGCAAAGGCTATTTCTGATATAAATAATGACATTGTAAATCCTATTCCCGCTAGTATAGATACTTCTAAAACATCATACCATGATGTATCTTTAGGCTTTTTTGTTATTCCAATTAGACTTCCTAAATATCCAAAAGACATAATTCCAAGTGGCTTTCCTATAACTAAACCTAATATTATTCCTATCATTAATGGATAATCTTTTGCTAAGTTTAAATTTCCACCTAATGCTATTCCTGTATTGGCAAAAGCAAATAAAGGAAGTATTACATAATTAGAAAATGGTTCTAATTTATGTTGCACCTTATAACTCAAATCCTTCTTTCTATCTTTTTCCTGTAATACTGGTATACTAAATGCTAAAATTACTCCACTTAATGTAGAGTGAATACCACTATAAAATATGGCTATCCATAAAGCTAAACCTAATATTAAATATGGATATAATTTATTTCTTTTATTAAAAAATCTAATAGAAAATAGAAGGGCTATTATAATTAAAGCAATAATTATTCCTGAAATTCTTATATGAGATGAATAGAATACCCCTATTATTATTATTGATAACAAATCATCTACAACAGCTAAAGTAAGTAAAAATAATTTTAATGAAATATTAAGCCTACTTTCTAATATAGAGAAAATTCCTATTGCAAATGCTATATCAGTAGATAACGGTATTCCTGCACCTATCTCAAATCCACTACTATAATTAAATAGAGTAAATATTAATGCTGGTACAACCATTCCTCCAACAGCTGCTATCACAGGAAAAGATGCTTGTTTTATACTTGAAAGTTTTCCATATACAAGCTCCCTTTTAATTTCACATCCTACTACCAAGAAAAAAATAGCCATTAGAAAATCATTTATAAATAAATGTAAATTAAATTCCTTTCCTATTTTTAAATCATATAATATAAAATTATAAAATTTATCTAACTGAGTGTTAGCCAAAATTAAAGCTAATATTGTACTTGCCAATAGTAATATTCCTGGAAAGGCTTCTGAATTTACTATACTTTTTTTATTTTCTTTATTCTTTCCCATAATATTTCTCCTACTACTTACTTCTTTTTATTCACTCTTATATTTTGTACAGTTCTATGCTTTTTATCCTTTGTGTAATGCAATACTTTCTATTGGAAATATATATCTGTTTTATTAATTAATAATATAGCAAAACAAAAAAGTCTGAGACACTAACTAAATTAGTAAATGTCTCAGACCTTTAAAATTTCTCTATTTTATTCTACTACCTTTTTCTTTAATAATGCTAACATTGCCATTCCTACTACAGAACCTATAACAACTGCAGCTAAGAATCCAAATGGATTTCCTATTACAGGTAATACAAATATTCCACCATGAGGAGCTCTTAATTGACAGTTAAATAACATTGTAAGTGCTCCAGCTGTTGCAGAACCCACTACACATGAAGGTATAACTCTTAATGGATCTGCTGCTGCAAAAGGAATTGCTCCTTCTGTTATAAATGATAATCCCATAATATAGTTTGTAAGAGCTGATTGTCTTTCTCTCTTAGTAAACTTATTTTTAAAGAATGTTGATGCTAAAGCTATTGCAAGTGGTGGAACCATACCACCAGCCATTACTGCTGCCATTACTTCATAGTTACCAGATGCAAGTGATGCTGTACCAAATACGTATGCTGCTTTATTGAAAGGACCACCCATATCAATTGACATCATACCTGCAACAACAATTCCTAATAATACTCTACTTGTTCCGCCCATTGAGTTAAGGAAATGTGTAATTGCTTCATTTATTCCGCCAAAGAATGGATTTACAAATATCATTATTACACCAATTAATCCAATACCAAAGAAAGGATATAATAATGTTGGTTTTAAACCTTCTAATGATTGTGGTAATTTATCAAATATCTTCTTTAATCCTAATACTAAGTAACCACCTAAGAACCCTGCAAATAATGCTCCTAAGAATCCTCCACTAATAACTGATACTGAAGAATCAAATGCACTTGCATAAGTTGTTCCTAAATTAGCTAACATACCACCAACAAAACCAACTGCAAGACCTGGTCTATCTGCAATACTCATTGAAATATATCCTGCTAATACAGGTAACATAAATCCAAATGCAGTTTCACCTATAGTTTTTATTAATGCAGCTATTGGAGTATTTTTACCAAAGTTAGCTGGATTAATACTGTAATTGTCTAATAAGAATGCTAAAGCTATTAATATACCTCCACCAATAACAAATGGTAACATATGAGATACACCATTCATTAAGTGTTTATATATTTGTCTTCCAAAGCTTTCTCCTTCTTCTGATGCTGAACCATCTCTATCACTTCCACCTGCATGATGGTAAACTGGCGCATCTCCACTAGTAGCTCTATTTAATAATTCTTCTGTTTTATGAATTCCATTTGCAACTTTAGTTTGAATAACTCTTTTTCCTTCAAATCTAGCCATTTCAACTTTTTTATCAGCTGCAACTATTATACATTCCGCATTAGCTATTTCTTCATCAGTTAAAACATTTTTAGCTCCTCCTGAACCATTAGTTTCAACTTTTATTGTAATTCCCATATCCTTAGCCTTATTTTCTAAAGCTTCAGCTGCCATAAATGTATGAGCTATACCTGTTGGACATGCAGTAACAGCTAATACTCTATATCCATTAGTTTGTGCCTTTTGAGCTTCTTCTTTATCATTTTCTGCTTTTAATTTATCATTTTCTTTAGAATCAATAAGTGATAAAAACTCATCAACACTTTTAGCATTTATTAATTGCTCTTTAAAATCTGGATCCATTAACATCATTGATAATCTTGCTAATACATCTAAGTGAAGATTATTTTCACCTTCTGGTGCTGCTATCATAAAGAATAACTTTGCTGGTTCACCATCTAATGAATCATAATCAACACCATTAGTAAGTACCATTGCACTAAGACCTGCTTCCTTTACTGCACTTGTCTTAGCATGTGGAATTGCTATATTATCTCCAATTCCTGTTGTACTTAAGCTTTCTCTTTCTAAAACAGCATTTTTATATGCCTCTTTATCTCTTAATCTTCCTGTAGCATTCATTAAGTCAACTAATTTATTTATTGCTTCTTCTTTTGATTCTACTTTAGGATTAAGTGCAATACCATTCTTTTTTAATAAATCAGTAATTTTCACTTTTTCTTCCTCCCTAAACTATCTATTTTACTTGTTCTAATAGTTCATAAACATAATCTTTTGTAGCCAATCCTTCTGAAAATGCTGATGCACTTCCTGTTGCTACACCTAATTTAAATCCATCTTCAATTTTTCCTGAATTTAAATATCCAGCTATAAATCCAGCAACCATTGAATCTCCTGCTCCAACTGAGTTTTTCACTACACCTTTTGGAACATTACTTGTTGTAACTTCTCCATTAGAGTCTATTAACACTGCTCCATCTCCAGCCATAGATATAATTACATTTTGTGCTCCCATATCTTTAAGCTTCTTTGCATACTCTATAACTTCTTCTTTATTATTAAGCTTTACTCCAAATAATTCTCCTAGTTCATGATGATTTGGTTTTATTAAAAATGGATTATACTTTAGCACTTTAAGTAATGATTCACCAGTTGTATCAACTATAAACTTAACATCTTTCTCTTGAAGTCTTTCCATAATTCTTTCATAAACATCTGTTGGCATTGTTTTTGGAATACTACCCGCTAAAACTAATATGTCTCCAGCTGTTAATGTATCTAACTTTTTATAAAGTTCTTCTAATGCCTCTGATGAAATATCAGGACCACCACCATTTATTTCACTTTCAACATCAGCCTTTATTTTTACATTTATTCTAGACATACCTTCTTTTAACTTTATAAATTCAGTATCGCATCCAAAATCTCTAACTCTTCTTTCTATTTCCTCTCCAGTAAAACCAGCTATAAATCCTAATGCTTTACTTTTAACTTCTAAATTATTTAATACGATTGATACATTAATTCCTTTTCCACCAGCATAAACAAATTCATTATTACTTCTATTAACATGTCCTAAGTTGAATTCTTCCATCTTAACAATGTAATCTAAAGCCGGATTAAACGTAATTGTATATATCATTAACTTTCCACCTCCAAAATTTCTGTTTCATGCTTATATCTATTATTCTCTAAACCTCTAGTTATTATTTTAGCTTCTTTAATATTTGCAAAAGTTATTGAACTTATTTCATCAAATTTTGATTTATCACATAAAACAAATCTTTTTTTACTTCTATGTAATGCTTCATTTTTTACCATAGCTTCTTTAACATCTGGGGTAGTAAAACCTCTTTCAATATCTACTCCATTTGCTCCAAAAAATCCCTTTGTAAAATTGTATTTTCTTAAACTGTTTACAGTTTCAACTCCTACTATGGCTTCAGTAGCAAGCTTTAGCTCTCCACCTAGAATATAAGTAGTACAGTTCTTTTTAATTAACTTTCTTGCATGAACAATTCCGTTAGTTACAAATATAGCCTTTGTATTATTTATAAAATTAATCATAAGTTCTGTAGTTGTTCCTGCATCTATATATACCAAATCATTATCTTCTATTAATGATGCAGCATATTCTGCAATTTTTAACTTTTCATCTATATTTAAAGACTGTCTATTCTCAACAATATCATCAGTTGTATTTATACTTATTTCTTTTAATGATGTAGCTCCTCCATGAACCTTCTTTAATAATCCTGCTTTATGAAGAGCAGTTAAATCTCTTCTAATAGTGGATTCTGAAGTGTTTAAATATTTAACTAAATCATTTAAATAAACTACTGATTCTCTTTCTAACTTTTCTAAAATAAGCTTATGTCTCTCTTCTGATAACATTTACATCACTTCCTTGATTTCATAATACTCCACTTTTAATGATAAGTCAATCATTTTCATTCAAAAACTTTCATTTCCATTCATAACCATTCATTTTATTTCATTTATTGGTTAATTATTTAAATTGAATATTTTTATATCAAAAAATAGTTGCAATCCCAACCTTTTTTAGTTGTGTCTGCAACTATTTTAACAGTATAATATATTAGCCAATTCAACAATCATTTTAAATTAATAAAAAAATGTAATAAATAATAATTAATTATATAGGAGGACAAAAAATATGGGACATCAAAATCAATTAGGTGAAGAGCCTATAGGCAAATTATTATTAAAATATTCTATTCCAGCAATAATTGGTATGCTTGTTAACGCCTTATATAATATTGTAGATAGAATGTTTATTGGTCGTATACCTGAAGTTGGCTCTCTTGCTTTAACTGGTGTTGGAATAACTATGCCTATAATGTCTATTCTTTTAGCATTTGGTATGCTTATTGGAATTGGATCAACAGCGAATATATCTTTAAATCTTGGTCGTGGTAAAAGAGATGATGCGGAAAAGTTAATTGGTAGTGCACTAACATTAAGCTTAATAGTTGGTATTGCACTAACTATTACTGGGCTTATCTTCTTAAATCCAATATTAAATATTTTTGGAGCAAGTGAAAATACTTTATTTTATGCTAAGCAATATATTATCGTAATTTTATGTGGATGTACTTTTAATATTCTTTCTTTTGCATTAAATAGTACTGTAAGAGCTGACGGTAATCCTAAGCTAGCTTCAATAACAATGGTTATTGGATGTGGTACTAATATAATATTAGACTATTTATTTGTTTTTGTATTAAATATGGGAATTAAAGGTGCTGCATTTGCAACTGTCATTTCTCAAGCACTTACATTCATTATAATTCTTTACTACTATACAAAAGGAAAATCTAACTTAAAATTAAAAATTAAAAATATGAAACTAAAGAAAAATTTAGTTGTGATGACATTTGCAATTGGTATTGCTCCTTTTGCAACTCAAATTGCTAACAGTTTAGTACAAGTTATTGCTAATAACTCTTTAAAAGCCTATGGTAATGATTTATCTATAGGTGCTATGGCTATAATAGGGTCTATTAACATGGTATTTATGATGCCTATCTTTGGTATTAATCAAGGTTGTCAACCAATTATAGGATTTAACTATGGTGCTAAAAAATACGACAGAGCTAAAAAGACATTTAAAATAGCTACTATTGCTGCTACAGTTATTTGTACTATTGGTGGAGTTCTAATTCAGACTTTCCCTCAATTTGCAATTAGCTTATTTAATAATGATCCTGAACTTACTGCTGTTGCTGTAAAAGGAGTTAGAATGTATTTATTAATGATGCCTATAGTAGGAATCAATATTGTATCAACTAGTTATTTCCAATCAGTAGGTAAAGCTAAAATGTCTATGTTTGTTAGCTTACTTAGACAAGTTATATTATTAATTCCATTTACTTTAATATTACCTTTATTTATTGGATTAGATGGGGTTTGGGCTGCAGGTGCCTGTGCTGATTTCTTCTCTGTTGTTATAACATTAGTTTTAATCTTTAAAGAGTTTAAGTCATTAAACATATTACACAAAGCTGAATTAGCATAAATAATATTTAAAAAATTTGTAAAAATGAGATAGTATAAGGTTACTATCTCATTTTAACTTTATAATATTAATTTTCCTATATCTTTATTTATATAACTTTCTATATTCTAATGGTAGATAGTTTGTCCTTTCTTTAAATACCTTACTGAAATATTTTGGATCATTATATCCAACTCTTTCTGAAATTTGATATAGTTTTAAATTTGTACTTAATAACAATTTTTTAGCTTTATTTATTCTATATTTTTTTATATAAATACTAAATGTTTCACCAATTTCCTTTTTAAATTGAGTTCCTAAATATTCAGGCGTAACATTTAATCTATCTGAAATTTCTTCAAGTGTAATTCCTTGACTATAAAATTCATGTGTTAAACTTTTTGCTCGTTTTACTAACAAACTTATATCCTTTTCTTTACTATTTATATCATTATTTTCACTAATATATTTAAATAAAGTATTAAAGACAACTTCTATTTCACTCCAAGTTTTTGCTAACATTATATTTGCCAAAAGCTTTTGCGCATCTATATTAACCTCATCAGAACCATTTATTTCCTTTGTAGTATTAATTACAGCCCATAGAAATCTAATTAAATTATTTTTTATTTCCTTAGGATTATATATATCTTTCTTACAATATGAAATAAATTTATTAAAAACATTTTGTATTTCTTCAAATTTCATCTTGCAGATATTATTTCTTAATTGGTTTTCTATTTCTATTGGATAATATATAGGTAAAGTATATCTATCATTTATCTTATCTGAATAGATAATTTTTTTATCATGCTCACTTAAATTCCATTCTAAATTATTATTAATATCTTTAAATGTATTATTAAGATTTACTATTCCATAACACTCCGAGTATCCTAAAGCTAAATTATCCCTTTCCTCATTTATATAACATTTAGTAATTATATTCTCTAAAACTTTTTTATACTCATCTACTTTAAACAATAATATTACTATTTCTTTTTTCTCTTTATTTTCTATAATAAAATACTCTAACTTAGCTTCTAATTGAAATATATCTTCTAAGCTTTTCTTTAAATTTTCTATATATTCTGCATCATATATAAAATTATATAATACAAACACTCCAATTTTATCATCATATCTTATATTATTTTTTATTTTAAAAAAACTCTTAACTTCAGCTTCATTTATCGCTTCCGTAAATAGTATTCTTTTTAAAATATCATCTAGACTTAATTGGTTTTCTTTTTCATCTAGATTATTTGCTGTTGCTATTTGTTCCTCAATATTTTTTAATGCCTGAGTCATATCTGTAACAGATATTGGTTTTAAAATATATTCACTAACTCCTAATTTTATAGCTTGCTGCGCATATTCAAACTCAGAATATGCACTTAAAATAATAGTTTTATGCTTAATTCCTCTAGCTTTAAGTTCATTTAACATCCCTAAACCATCTAACTTAGGCATTTTTATATCTGTTATTACAAGATCTGGCTTTGTTTTATTTATTACTTCTAATCCTTCTACCCCATTATTTACAGTAGCTATAACCCTTACATTATTATTTATTTTACATATCAATTTGCTTAATCCAGCTCTAATAACATCTTCATCCTCAACAATAACAACCCTCATTACTTTCTCTCCTAATACACAAATTATTATAAATACTTAGGAACCATAATATTAATTTCTGTTCCCTTTCCAAGTTCACTTTTTATATTAAATTTAGAACTATTTCCATAGTACATTTTTAATCTTCCTATAACATTATTTACTCCTATATGTTCGCCATTTGTATTTATTGTTAGCTCTTCATCTATGAACTTCTGTAGTACCCTTTTACTCATTCCTCTTCCATTATCTACAATCGATATTTTTAATAAATTTCTATATTCTTTTATGCTAACTTTCAAAATACACTGTTCATTACACTCTTCAAAACCATGTATTATAGAATTTTCTAAAAACGGCTGTAAGATTAATTTATAAATCTTATAATTTAAAACCTTTTCATCAACATCCAATACGAACTTAAATGGAGAGTTTAAACGACTTTGCTGCAATAAAATATATTCCTTTACCCATTCCAATTCATCTCTAACAACAACCATCTTATTGCTATCTTGAACTGCATATCTTAAAATTTTAGCAAGTGCATTAATCATATTACTAATTTCATATTCATCTTTTTCAATGGCCTTCCAATTAATTGTATCTAAAGTGTTATATAAAAAGTGTGGATTTATCTGAGCTTCCAATGCTTTTATTTCAGCCTCTTTCTGTCTCATTGTAATATATTTTACTTTTTCTACGAGTTCTCTTAAATTATTAACCATTTTATTAAAATTATTAGCTATTATACATACTTCCTTTACATCCCCAGGGTCAATAGTGATTTCTGTAAGCAAATCTCCATCCCCCACACTATTCATAGCACTAATAATTTTATTAATTGAACTTGTAATTCTATTAGTTGATCTTACTATTAATAATAGTATTAAAATATTTGCTAAGATACCAATACTAATATATAAAACTTGATAAGATTTTATTGAAGTATATAATTCGTTTTCATCTTGTAAATAAGCAATTGTCCATCCTGTATTATCATCTGTTAACTCAGTAATAGTAAAATTTTCATCCTTAGGAATTTCTAATTCTTCAGTAAAATATTGATCATTTTCAACTAACTTTATATTAATACTATCTTTATTATATATTGATTCTATATGATAGTTTTTTAAATTTCTACCTAATTTACGTTTGTCTGGAAAATAGACTATATTTCTATATTTATCATAAATATAATTAATTCCAGTAATCTTATTTGCTTTGTAATAATACTCATTTGTTTTACAAACAGATTCCAATACATCTGAATTTATACTTATTACTACTACTCCAATTGATTCATTTTCATTTGTATTGCTTATAATTTTATGAGCCATTTCAAATACATAATAGCTTTTAATATCATCTTTAATTGCAAACCTAGTTGTAGTTGTTATAACTTCATCAGAATTTATAAAGTTATTATAGAAGTATTTATTGTTATATATCCATTGGCTTTCATTTGCAGAATTTGATATCCCATCATAAAAAAACCATTCTTCTTTAGAAGTTAATATCTGTATTCCTTCAATTCCATATTTAGAATCACATAAATTTTTTAAACTCTCCTGTAAAATTTCAATATTACTAGTAACATCATTATTTACATTTATATTTTCTATAGCTTTAATAATATCTTTATTAGAATAAATTCTATATAAAAAATCTTCATAAGATTCTAAAGTTAAGTTTAAACTCTTTTGTGTTTGTTTTAAATTCAAATTAACTAAATCATAAACATTATTCTTCATTTTATTTATAGTTAAAATATAAAATATTACTTGTGCTATAAATAATGGGATTATTGATACTATTAAAAATGTTGAAATTAATTTATACTTTAAACTTTTTTTATCTTTTATTAAATCATTTTTATTAAATCTCATACCACTCTATCACCTATCCTTTTATTATAACTAACATTTTTATATTTTTAAACTTATTGTATTTAATTGTATAATTATGTATTAATGTATTTTTATCACTAAAAAGGGTTAAGAAGTTAGAACTCTCAACTTCTTAACCCTTTTTTAATATAATTACTTTTTAGATTGATTATATATATCGAAGGCTACTGCTGCTAATAATACAAGTCCCTTAATAGTTTGTTGCCAATCAGAGCCTACCCCCATTAATGACATACCATTATTTAAAACTCCCATTACAAGTCCACCAATTATAGCTCCAATTATAGTTCCAACTCCACCTGTTGCTGATGCGCCTCCAATATAACAAGCTGCTATTGCATCTAATTCAAATCCTTCTCCTGCTCCTGGTGTAGAAGCATTTAGTCTTGCTGCAAATAATAATCCTGCTAATGCTGCCATAATTCCCATGTTTACATATACCATAAACATTACTTTTTTAGTTTTTATCCCTGATAATTTAGTAGCTTTTTCATTTCCTCCTAATGCATAAACATGTCTACCTATTACCATTTTGTTAGTCACAAATGAGTATAATACTATTAATGATCCTAAAATTATAAATACAAATGGTATACCCTTATATATAGCTAGCCAATAAGAAAATAACATTATTACTAAAACAGTTGCTAATATCTTTCCTATAAAAATATTATTAGATAATTGTTCTATTCCATACTTAGCTTGTTGATTTCTTTTTCTATACTCTAATACTACAAAACATACAGAAATAATGGCACCTATTATGAGAGTTAATATATGAATACTTCCATTTCCGATATCTCCTAAGAATCCCATTGCTATATATTGAAAACTTCCTGGAAAAGGAGATAAAGTATTACCATTAAGAATTATCATAGTAAGTCCTCTAAATATAAGCATTCCTGCAAGAGTTACAATAAATGCTGGTACCTTAACATATGCTATCCAGAATCCTTGCCAAGCACCTAATAAAGCACCTACTACTAGTCCAATTATTATACCTACCCATACTGGTAGCCCCATTGATATAATTAATACACCTGATATGGCTGAAACTAATGCAACTATAGACCCAACAGATAAATCAACATTTCCTGTTAAAATACAAGGTAACATACCAACTGCTAATACCAAAATATAACTATTTTGTAGAATTAACTTTGTTACATTCATAGGTTTTAATAAAACACCGTTAGTTAAAATTTGGAATAGCAATGCTATTACTATTAATGCTATAAACATTGCATATTTACGTGTATCAAACTTAAACTTCTTATTTCCCTTAATATTGGTATCACCACTAATTTTTATTGTACTCATTATACCATCTCCTTCACATTACTTTTCATAATACATTCCATTATGCTTTCTTGAGTAGCTTCGTTTTTAGATAATTCACCAACAAATTTTCCTTCATTCATAACATAAATTCTATCACTTAATCCTAGTACCTCTGGCAAATCAGAAGATATAACTATAACTGATTTTCCCTTACTTGCTAATTCATTTATTATTGTATAAATTTCATATTTAGCTCCAACATCAATTCCTCTAGTTGGTTCATCAAGTATTAACACATCTGGATCTGCAAAAATCCATCTTGCTAACATTACTTTTTGTTGATTTCCTCCTGATAAATTTCCTGTTTTTTGTTCAATATTTGGAGCTTTTATTCTTAGCTTTTTCATATAATCTTTAGCTATAAAAATTTCTCTACTTCTGTCTATAACACCATTTTTACTAATTTTCTTTAAACTTGGTAAAGTTATATTATTTTTTATATTATCAATCAATATAAGACCTTGTGATTTTCTATCTTCAGTTAAGTAAACGATTCCTTTTTTAATAGAATCCTCTACAGATGAAATGGTAATCTCCCTTCCATCTTTAATTATTGTTCCTGTAATTTTTCTTCCATAAGATTTACCAAATATGCTCATAGCTAATTCTGTTCTTCCTGCTCCCATTAATCCAGCGATTCCAACTACTTCACCTTTTTTGACATTTAAATTAACATTATCAATAGCAATTTTATCTTTAAATTCTTCCGAATATACTGTCCAATTTTTAATTTCAAATGCTGTAGTTCCAATTTTACAATTTCTCTTTGGATATCTATCAACTATATCTCTACCAACCATTCCCCTAATTATTCTATCTTCTGTTATTTCTCCTGCTTTTTTAGATAAAGTTTCTATACTAGCACCATCACGTATTACAGTAATTTCATCTGTTACTCTTGTTACTTCATTTAATTTATGGGATATTATAATAGCAGACATTCCTTTATCTCCTCTTAATCTTAAAATAAGATCAAGTAATTTCTCACTTTCCTCATCATTTAATGCTGCTGTTGGTTCATCTAATATTAATAGCTTTACACTCTTAGATAAAGCTTTAGCTATTTCAACCAGTTGTTGTTTTCCAACACCTATTTTATTAACTGGAGTTTCTGGATCTTCCTGTAATCCTACAATATCCATTAACTTTTTCGCTTCAAACCTAACCTTGTCCCAATTAATAATTCCTTTTTTTTGTTGTTCATTTCCCAAAAATATATTTTCCATTATTGATAATTCTGGAATAAGGGCTAATTCTTGATGTATAATTACTATTCCTTTTTTTTCACTATCTTTTATATTTTTAAATTTGCATACTTCTCCTTCATAAACTATATCCCCCTCATAAGTTCCATAAGGATATACTCCACTTAATACATTCATAAGTGTAGATTTACCAGCCCCATTCTCTCCAACTAAAGAATGTATAGTCCCTCTTTTAACTTTTACATTTACATTATCTAACGCTCTAACTCCAGGAAAAGTTTTAACTATATTCTTCATTTCTAGAATTATATCATTCACTTTATACCCCTCATTTCTCAATACAATTTTTTTAATTATTTAATTATTTTAATTGATCTTCTGTATAATATCCTGATTTAACTAATAATTCTTCATAATTATTTATATCAACTGCTTCTGGTTTTACTAAGTAAGAAGGTACAACATATGCTCCATTATCATATGTTTCTGTATCATTTATAGGTGGTTCTGTTCCATCAGTAATTGCATCTATCATTTCAATAACCTTTGCCGCCAAAGACCTAGTATCCTTAAATACTGACATAGACTGTTCCCCAGCAACTATAGCCTTAACATTAGCAATATTAGCATCCTGTCCTGTTATTATTGGCATCTTCTTATCACCTTTTCCATATCCAACAGATTTTAATGCTGATTGTACACCTAATGCTACTGAATCATTTGAGCATAAGATTGCATCTATATTTTCACTTGTATAATAAGCTGTAATTATATTATCCATTCTAGATTGTGCCTCTTGTTCATCCCAATTTGGCGTTGCACACTTCTCCCTTGTCATTTGCCCAGACTTAACTATTAATTGTCCATTATCTATATATTTTTGTAAAATACTCATAGCTCCATTAAAGAAATAAACAACATTATTATCATCTAATGGACCTGTTGCGATTTCAAAATTATAAGGCCCTGATCCATTTTTTAAATCTAACTTCTCTTCTATATATTCACCTTGAATTACTCCAACATTGAAATTATCAAATGTTGCATAATATGTTACTGCATCTGTGTTCATAATTAATCTATCATAGGCAATAACTTCTATTCCTTCACTTTTAGCTTCATTTAATGCTGCTGATAATACAACTCCATCAATTGCTCCAACTACTAATATATCCACACCTTTTGTTATCATGTTTTCTATTTGATTGACCTGAGTTTCTACTTCATTTTCTGCAAATTGTAAATCTACTTCATATCCTTTTTCCTTTAATGAATTTGCTATATTATTACCATCTTGATTCCATCTTTGTAGTGATTTTGTTGGCATTGATACTCCAACTTTTACTCCTTTTGGTTCAATATTATCATTTGTTGTACTTGTGGTTGTGGTATTTCCACATCCTATCAAACTTGTGATTGATAGTGTAAATGTTAATGCTAACGCTAAAAATCTTTTCATATTTATCAATCTCCTTACTTTTTTGTTTACGTTTTCATTGTATCATTTTAACAATTTGTAAAAAACTCCAATTTCCTAAAAAAGGAGTAATTTTCTAATATAATAAAAACAGAGTATATCATTAATATTCATACTCTGTTTTATATAAAACTAAATTATATCTTTTAATGTATATTTAGACATCTCATTTACAAATTCATCTAAAGATTTAGAAATAATTCCTTTAAGCTTACATTCTTCATTGACTAACGGACATGTACCTGATAAGCTCATACATTCTACTATATTTAAATTTTCTTCAGTTAACAATAGAACTTTTCCTAAATTTATCTCCTTTGGATCTAAGCCTAATTTTAATCCGCCATTTCTTCCTTTCAAAGATATTATATATTCTGTTTTTGCTAACTTATTTATTACTTTTTTCAGATGGTGTGATGATATCTCTAAATTTTTAGCTAATATATCTACTGTCAAATTTTCTTCTGAGTTCTTAGCCAAATATATTAATGCCCTAAATGCATAATCCGTAAATTTTGATAACTGCATAAGTACCTATTCCTTTCATATAATGTAAACTAATTATAACATAAAATAAAATGTGTATTTTATTTGCACATTTTATTTTTATATGTTATATTGTTATTACAGAGTATTAATAATTATTATTAATAAATAATAATTCAACAAAGGAGAGATAATATGTTAGATCAAAAAACTATAGATATAATAAAAAGTACAGTACCAGTTTTAAAGGAGCATGGTTTAGAAATTACAACAACTTTCTATAAAAATATGTTTGCAAATAATCCTGAGGTTAAACCATTATTTAATATGGACAAACAAAACTCTGGCGAACAACCAAAAGCTTTAGCTATGACTATACTAGCTGCTGCTCAAAACATAGACAACCTTCCAGCAATTTTACCTGTAGTAAAAAAGATAGGTGAAGTGCACTGTGATCGTCAAATTACTGAAGGACATTATCCAATAGTTGGCTCAAATTTATTAGCTTCAATTAAAGAGGTTTTAGGTGATGCTGCAACTGATGAAGTTATAGAGGCTTGGGGTAAGGCTTATGAAGTTATCTCTAAAATTTTTATAGATGTAGAAAAAGAAATTTACCAATCAAGAAAATAAACATATAAATAATAAAAATTCCACTATTTAGCTTAACTAAATAGTGGAATTTTTATTATTTAAGTAGTATTTAAATTAGTTATTATTTAACTTGTTTAACACTTCATCTATGTCTAAACCATGAACCATACAAGCTTGTTCTAAAGATTCCATTGTTGCTGATGGACATCCTAAACATCCCATTCCTAAAGACATTAATATATCTGCAGCCTTTTCGTTTGAATTTATAATTTTACCTATTGTCATATCCTTTGTTATCATATTTATTCCCTCCAATATTTATTTTCTAATTCCTCTAAAATTAATACATATTTATTTTTTATTTCTTTATTCTTAAATTCGAAATTCTCACATTCCATATTTATAGTTTCTAATACTTCTGCACTTAATTCTCTTTCTGCAAACTTATAAATAACTCTATCTTCTTTATCTATATGCCTTGCTAATAAGTGTGTATATGAAATTGCATTAGCTATAACATCTAATTTAGCTTCTTTATCTCCATTTTTCATCTTTTCTAATGCTTCTACTAACTGTCTAATATAAAGTCTTCCTAAGTCATGTTCTACAAGCATTCCCTGATTTACTACTTTTTCTGCAGTTTCTCCTATATACTCAACCATTTTAGTAAAAAGAATATCTTCTTCCTTTTTATGATGATGTTTATCTGAATAATTTCTTATAAAATCAATTATCTTATCAAAATCTTCATATATTATTTCTTCTTCATTCATAATATTCAGACATACTTTTCTAACTACCTTAAGCATTCTTAAAATATATTTATGTTCTTCATTCATTATTTCTATTGCTTTCATATATACTATTCCTCTTAACTCCTTTTTCTAATAGCTTTTATATCATTATCTAATTCAATATATTCATAATCCTTATTCATTTCATTAACAAAAGCACTTATCCATTGATTTCTTAAATCATAAAATGTTTCAACTGGTACTCCTTCATTTTCCCAAATTTCTTTATGAACACAAATTCTTCTTTTCCACTCTACAATTTCATTATTTGAAGTAATAATTTCATTAACTCTATCACATGGCATCCCATCTAATATATAGTCATTCATACTATTAAATATATCTTCTGCAGTTACATTAGTTAATTTAACTTTTGCTTCCTTAGCTGCGTTAATACCTTGCTCCGTATATATTTTTTTCAATTCAGAAATATATTCATTATTATCATTTAATATAGCACTTGTCCACGCTGCCATTCTACCCTCTGCACTATGAATTTTACTTTGTAACCATCCATGAATATTGCTTGTATCAATGATTTCTTCTAAATTTTTATTTGTAAGTTTTTTGCCATATTTTAAATTTATTTGATTTTCTAAATTATCTACATCTGCGATTTTAGCTTTTGAAAACTCTATTACTTTATCTTCTAGCCCTTCAAACCATAATACTTTATTAAATAACCAATAATGTATTTTTCCTAAAAATAAACTCATTTTTCTTCTCCTTTTACCTTTTATAATATTTTTGTTTTAAACTATATTATTAATATACATTAAATCCTAAAAATTTTAAGTAACAATTGTTACAAGAATAAATAATAAATATATAAAATTCACATTATTAAAAAACAGCTTACATTTTAATTAAAAATACTTAAATAATAAATTAATATCATTTAAGTATTTTTATTAGTTCATTTATTATATTTTATACTCCTTGTTGTAAGCAAGTTTTTAAGTCATCTTCCGCAGTACTTATAGGTCTTAAGTCAAAAGTATCAACTAAATATTGAAGCACATTTGGACTTAAAAATGCTGGAAGTGTTGGTCCTAAGAAAATACCTTTTATTCCAAGTGATAATAATGCTAAAAGATCTGCTACTGCTTTTTGCTCATACCAAGATATAATTAATGATAATGGCAACCCATTTACATCTGTACCAAAAGCATCTGCAAGTGCAGTTGCAATTCTAACTGCAGAATAAACATCATTACATTGACCAACATCTAAAAGTCTTGGCACCCCTGAAACCTCACCAAATTCTAATTTATTAAATCTATATTTACCACAAGCTAAAGTAAGTATTATACAATCCTCTGGAACCATTTTTGCAAATTCAGTATAATAATTTCTTCCTGGTCTTGCACCATCACAACCACCAATTAAAAAGAAGTGCCTTATTTTACCTTCCTTAACTGCATTAACTATTGTTTCTGCATTACTTAAAGTTGCATGATGTCCAAATCCAACTAATATTTCATGTGGTTCTTGATCTTCTTCATACCCTCCAAGCTCTAAAGCTTTATTTATTATTTCAGAAAAATCTTTTTTACCATCCTTACCTTTAGCTATATGCTTAACTCCATCCCATCCAACAACACTAGTTGTAAATATTCTATCCTTATATGTTTCTCTTGGTCTCATAAGGCAATTTGTAGTCATTAAAATACAACCTGGTATATTATCGAATTCTTTTTGTTGATCTTGCCAAGCACCTCCAAAGTTTCCAACAAGATGAGAATATTTTTTTAATCCTGGATAGCCATGACTTGGTATCATTTCTCCATGAGTATAAATATTTATTCCCTTACCTTCAGTTTGCTCTAATAACATTTCAAGATCTTTTAAATCATGACCTGATACTATAATAAATGGTCCCTTTTTAATATGTACATTTACTTTATGAGGTGATGGATTTTCATAAACTGTAGTATTAGCTTCATCTAGCTTTTTCATAACAGCAACACTCATATCTCCAGTTCTCATAGCCCATCTTATTAATTCTTCTACAGATAAATTATCATCAGTTGTTGCTTCTAGTGCTCTTATATAAAAATTGTCAACTTGATCATCGTAATAACCAAGTTCTCTTGCTTGATGCCCATATGCACTTATACCTTTTAGCCCATAAACTATTGTTTGTCTTAATGAACGTATATCTGGATCAAGGTTCTGATCATACATTATTCCAGCTTTCTTTGCATCTTCAATCATCTCTGCTTTTGTTTCACTTAAATTATAAGTAGCATGATCTGTATCATTTTTAATTTTTCCAACCTTTTTTCTTAATGCTTCCTTTATTTTTTGAGATTCCCTTAGCATTTCTACATGCACATCTGCATCAAAATTTACATTTGTTAAAGTTGTAAATAATGAGTTTTCTATAAAAGTTACTATACTTTTATCTACATTTATCCCCTTTTCAACTATTTCTTTTGCATAACAACTAATACCTTTTATTTGATATATAAGTAAATCTTGAAGTGCTGCTACTTCTGGGGTCTTACCACATACCCCCATCTTAGTGCAACCTTTTCCCCCTGCTGTTTGTTCACATTGATAACAAAACATAGGATATTCCATCGCCATATTATTTTCCATTTTAAAACCTCCTTATAAGCTTTTATTCTCACTTATATATTTTGCTAAATTAGAAAAATATATAAGTGTTTATGTAACATATTTGAGGTTTTTATGAAAACATACAATTAAGGCTGAGTTTAAATAATTTAGTAATTATTTAAATTCAGCCTTTCTTTATAATTGCCTTTTAATCATTTAACTTATTCATAATATCATCTAGCTCTAATCCATGAATATAACAAGCTTGCCCTAAAGTTTCCATTGTTGCAGATGCGCATACTAGGCACCCCATATCAAATTACATTTGTAACATAAGTTACTATATTTTATTCTAATTTTCTTTTAACATTTATATGCCTTTTTAAGTAATATAGGAGTCACTATAGTTGTAATAATTACCATAATTATTACAGAAGGCAAAAAGTAACTATTCATAATGCCTAATTTCATTCCCTTATTTGCAACAATAAGAGCAACTTCTCCCCTAGATATCATCCCTATTCCTATCTGTATAACTTCACACTTAGAGTATCCACATAACTTAGCTCCAAGACCACAACCAATAACTTTAGTTATCATAGCTATAACTATTAAAACAATTGTCATAATTATAACTGATATACTCATTTTAGGAATAGTCATGTTTATTCCTATACTTGCAAAAAATATAGGTGATAATAAAATATATGATACTATATCAAACCTTTTAACTATATATGGTGTTTCTCTATTTCTTGATAATACTAGCCCAGCAATAAATGCACCTGTTATATCAGCAACACCAAAAAAAGCTTCTGCTGAAAATGATAATAATAAGCAAATTACAAATGCACCTATAACAAATCTTCTCTTATCAATATCATATTTACTTATCCATTTATCAAAAAATATATATACTAAATATCCAATAATAAGAGCAAATATAAAGAAACCTATAATTTTCAAAATTACTATCCAAATATTAATAGAACTATCAGCTAAGCTACTTACTACTGTTAAAACTAAAATTCCCAAAATATCATCTATAACAGCAGCACCTAATATTATACTAGCTGATTTTTCAGATAATTTTCCTAATTCCTTTAATGACTCAACTGTTATACTAACTGATGTAGCAGTTAAAATTGTGCCTATAAATATATTTTGTAATAATTCACTTACAGTAGTCAAACTTCCATCATTAAAAATGTACGCAACTGCAGTTCCACCTATTAATGGAATTATAACTCCCAATAAAGCTACTATAAATGAATCTTTCCCAGTACTTTTTAATTGGCTTATGTCACTTTCTAATCCTGCTGTAAACATTAATACTATTACCCCAAGCTCTGCCATCCTACTTATAAAGTCTGTTTCTTGCAATATATTAAGAAATGATGGTCCTAATATTACTCCTGCAAGTAATGCTTCAACAACCTGCGGCAAATTAAATCTTCTTGTTATTAATCCTAAAAGCTTTGTACTTAGTAATATCAATGCAATATCTAATAAATATTTATATGACATAATATCAGCTCCTTTTAGTATAGGAATTTATTTAATTCTACTGCGTATAGCATATTTATATATATTTATTAACTTTAAAATTTATAACTTCTATATTAGCTATAATTTTTATTATAAATTAACTACAATTTTTATTATAAAAAAGTAGGTATAGTTAAAATAAATTTCAACTATACCTACTCTTTTTACAATATATGTCTGTTCCCCGGAGGTCCTCCCTTTATTTTACAAATACTATTTTTACTTTAAACAAATCTCCGTCTACACTGATGTTAAAAATTCCACCTTGAAGCTCAACAAAGCTCTTAGCAATTGCAAGTCCTAACCCAGAACCCTCAGTGTTCCTTGACTCATCTCCTCTTACAAATCTTTCTGCTATTGTATCTACATTGAATGTTATCTCTTCTGCAGCCATATTTTTCATTATTATCTCAACATTATCTTTATTTTCAATAATATCAATAAATACTCTTGTATTAGGCATTGCATATTTAGTCATATTAATTACTAAGTTTTCAAATACTCTAAATGTACGTTGACTATCTAAAGGTAATATAACTTTTCCTTCTGGCATATTCTTTCTAACTGATAGATTTGCTTCTTCAAGTTTATCCTCTAATTCAAGTAAAGTTTGCTTCATTAAAGCTATAACATCAATATTTTCTATATTTAATGTTATATTTCCACTAGTTGCTTTACTCATTTCAAATAAATCTTCTATTAAAACTTGAAGCCTTTGCGCCTTCCTGTCTAACGTTTCAATATATTGCTTACGTTTTTCCTCTGATAGATTTTCATCTTTTAAAAGATCTGCGTAAGTAATTATTGCTGTTAAAGGAGTTTTTAAATCATGTGATACATTTGATATTAAGTCAGTCTTCATTTTTTGACTCTTAACCTCTTCATCAACAGCCTTTTTAAATCCATCTTGAATCTTTTCTAAATCATTCTTAAATGGTTCAAATAATCCTAAATCTTCTTCTATCTTTACATCTAAATTACCTTTTGCAATTTTACTTGTTGCTTCCCTAAGCTTACTGTATTTTTCACTTATTTTATCAACATATTTTCTTATTACAAAGAATAAAACAATTGAATAAAGTATAACTACAGGAATTCCAAAGAACCAAATAGAAGTTATTAGTAATAATATTACTGCATTTATTACTAATACTTTTATAATTAACTTATTATTCTTTTCTCTTAAATCTACTTTTGTTATTTCATCTAATGTTCTTTTTATAATTCTAAAACAGAACATTATTACTATTCCAAAAATAGTTCTTTTCTTTATATACTCTATAACTCCAACATTAAATACATATTTAATAACTAATACAAAGAAAAATACTGCTGCATAGCTTAATACCCATATTATAAAGTTAAATATCCATATTACCCTCTCTGGAATAATTAAACTAGGTATTACTTCTGTAAATATTACTTGTAAATCCCCATTTAAAGTAGCTTTAATAAGCTGACCTGATAATGGTCCTAATGCTGCAATAGCAAATCCAATAATAAATATCCAAATTTCAAATGGAATCTTGACTATTCCTTTAAATAATGCTGTAGATTTCGCCTTCTTAATAGGGAATATCAATGCTATTAATGCTATAATTCCTGCTATTATAAATGCAACACCTGCCCCCATAGATTCATACATACTAATATCAGCATTCTCTACTCCCCATTTAATATTATCATAAGCATTTAGAACTTTAGGTACTGCATAAACAAATGTCATATTCTTAATTGGATTAATCTTTATATTATAATATCCTTCCTCGTAATCACTATAGGAAATATCGTAATCACTTCTAATATCAATTAAAGCTCCTTCTATATTTGACTTTAATCTCTCTTTATCACCACCAATAATTTCACCAACATTTACATTACCATTATTATCAAAATTAACTACAGCGTAAAATTGATATTCATCTTTATTTACACCTGATAAATCAATATTATTATTTTCAAACTTTACATTTCCATTTAAAGTTGTATTAGTTTTATTATTTGCAGTATTGTAATAGTAATATTTTAAATTACCAAAGTTTGCACTATTATTCCATCCTAAAATTGTTCTATTAAATTCACCTATATTCTCATTTAACTCTTCTTCTATATAAGTATAATATTCATTTGATTCTTCTATTATATTCTTTTTTATATCTAACAAAAGGTCACTTGCATTTTGATTTTCATTTTCCTTAATAGAATCATAGTATAATCCATAACTTATATCAGTCATAACATTGGCAAATCTATATTCATTAAAATAATTTACTTTTACCCTTTTAGCAGTTTTATTTATTGTTGTGTACGAGCTACACATTCCTAATGCAGCAGTAACTATTATAGCTATCATTAACAACATAGCTATAATGCCTTTACTCTTATACTCTTCTTTATACTCTTCTTTATACTTTTCTTTAAATTTTTCGCTTTCTTTATTACTTTTCAATTTTATATACACATCCTTTATTATTATTTTATTGTTAATACTCCAAAGACTTATAAGTATATACTAATTTATCTTTATAAAGATTAACCTATACAAATTCTAAAAATTTTCTAAAGAATTTAAAATAAAAATGCTAGATACCAACTTATTAGTACCTAGCATTTTCTAATCTTATCGACTATTTATTATCTCTAAAAATTAATTATTTTATATTTATATCTATATTAAACCTGCATATTTTCTTTCTCTAATCTATATACTATTTTCATAGATCTCATTGTTTTTTTTACATCTAAAAATCTAGCTAATCCTTTATTATAAAATAAATCTCTATTAAATTCTTCTGTTACTTCTTTTGATATTGTCTTTAAATATTCATTAAACACTTTATCTGTCATTTTATCTATATTATTATATATTATTTCTATATTATTATTCAATCTGATTACCTCTTTTAAAATATCCAATTACTTGGAATTAAACATACTTTATAAAGAGTATTTTTCATGCACTTACCTTTTTCAACATACTTCTAAAAAACTTGAACTCTTAATTAAGTTGTTCTAAACTAAAAAAGACTTTAGTTTAAACTAAAGTCTTACAACAATCTAAAATTATCTTCTATTTTGTTCTTTTTTAGCTCTTCTACAAGATATACATCTTGTTGGCTCATTTTTAAAGCCTTTCTCTTTATAGAATTCTTGTTCTCCTACTGAAAATATGAATTCACTTCCACAATCTTTACACTTTATTGTCTTATCTGTCATAAATATATTCCTCCTAAAATTAAAGATTCTAATTTGATAATAATCTCTAATTTATTTATTGAGAAACTATTTACCTAATATGAAACTTTTTAGCATTTACGCTATTTATATATAATAACACGATATTCAATTTATTGCAAGCTTTAAATTTAAAAGTAATTTAAATTATTTATTGCTTTTCAATTTTATATCCAACTCCCCATACAACCTTTAAATATTTCGGATTTTTAGGATTAATCTCAATCTTTTCCCTTATCTTTCTTATATGAACCATTATAGTATCAGTATTTATTGCTTGTTCATTCCACACTCTTTCATAAATTTCATCAGCAGCAAATACTCTTCCTGGATTTTTTATAAGTAATGCTAATATTTTAAACTCAATAGGAGTTAACTTAACAGGTTTTTCATCAACAGCAACTTCCTTAGTATCAAAATTTAATTCCAACCCACCAACACTATAAATATTTTCTTTAACTTCTGGTTCTTTTACCATATTTAAAAATTTTGAATATCTTCTAAGCTGCGAATTAACTCTTGCTAATAATTCTAATGGTCTAAATGGCTTAGTCACATAATCATCTGCCCCTATATTAAGGCCCATTATCTTATCAACTTCTTCAGATTTTGCCGATAACATAATTACTGGAAAATCATGATTTTCTCTAAGTTTCATAACAAAAGTTATACCATCCATTTTAGGCATCATTACATCAACTATTGCTAAATGAATAATTTCTTTTTTTAACACTTCTAATCCTTCTATTCCATTATTAGCTATAAAAACATTATATCCCTGGTTAGTTAAATACGCTTCTATAGCAATGGCTATATCATTTTCATCTTCAACAACTAAAACATTATATGAGCTCATCTTATTCATTTCTATTTACCTCTTTTTTTATTTTACAAACATGTTCAATTACTATATTATTAAAGATAATTTCAAAAACTAAATAATAACTATATATAATTCTAAAGATTTTCTAAAAAAGTTCTCCAGTAAAAATTAATTAAATTTTTAAACTTAGAGAAAAAAAGCACATAACTAGCCTATATATTTAAAAATACCTTCACCTAAAATATATCCAGCTGAAATAAATACACTATTCCATATTAGTATTCCTAAAGCTGAATATACTGTATACTTAAAAAAATTCATTTTAAGTACTCCTGCTGGTATTGCAATTATAGTTCTTGCAACAGGAATAAGCCTACTTACAAATACACCAATATGCCCTTTACTTCTTAAATATTCTAACTTTTCATCTATGTACTTTTTTTGCTTCGGAAACTTATTAATATATTTATCTAATAAAAAGTTTCCACCATAAAACCCTAAAAAATATAAAGCCCAACTTCCAATTACACCAGCTATAACTGATAATATTAAAACAAAAAGAAAATTCATCTCTCCTCTTGATATCCATAAACCTGCCAATGGCATTATTATTCCTGCCGGAAGTCCTGGTAAGTTTAAATACTCCAGAAATACAATTATGAATATAAATATTACGCCGTACTGCGACAAATAATTTAAAATACTATTAGCATCCATGTTTTTCCCTCCAAATTTATCCTTTTATTCCTTATTATAATTCTATAATATATCTAATAAATAAAGAAGATATTATACTAAATCTAAAGAAATTCTTAAGATTTAGTATAAGAAAAGACTATTACAACCTAAGTTACAATAGTCTTACTAACAAATTAATTATTAAATTATCTTTTACTTTTAACTTATCCCATACTTAAAGGTAACTCAATAATAAATGATGTTTCATTATTAATTATACTTTCAGCATGTATTTTACCTTTGTGATCATCAACTATAGCTTTTGCTATAGAAAGCCCAAGTCCATATCCTCCAGTTCCTCTATCCCTTGAATCATCAACTCTATAAAATCTTTCAAATATTTTTTCCAAGTGTTCTTTTTTTATACCTTCTCCAGTATTTTTAATTATTAATTTAGCTTTATTTCTTTCAGAAACAAGTGATACACCTATCTTTCCATTCTTATTTGTATATTTAATAGCATTGTCCATTAATATACTTATAAGCTTTTTTATTTGATCTTGTTCACCCTTTATAAAAATATTCTCAGCTACATCTTCCTCTAATATTAATCCTTTTTCAAATATCACTACTTCGAATACTAATAAAGAATCACTGACTATCTTACTAAAATTAATATTAACTCTTTCTTCCTTGTTTCTATTTGCATCTAAATTTGCTAATGATAGCATCTCATTAATTAATGTTGACATTCTACTGGCTTGGGAGTCTATATAATTAATCCATTTTTTCTGACTCTGTATAGTTTCTAACTCATTTTCCCTTAATAATGAAACATTAGTCTTAATAATAGTTAATGGTGTTCTAAGTTCATGAGAAGCATCTGCTATAAATTGTTTTTGCTTTTTAAAGGTTTCTTCTAATGGGTTTATAGCCTTATTAGTAAAATATATACTTATAAAAAATAATAAAACTAAACTCAATAATCCAACTCCAATAAATATTTTTAATAAACTCAATAACATCTCCTGTTGAAATGATTTACTCATTAATACTATTCTTTTACCATTTCCTATATCTTGCTTTAAATATGCAAAACTTTCACCATTAATTTTTATTGTATCCATCTCTTTGCTACTATTTATAACTTTTGTAATAATATTATTTATATCTAAGTCATCAGTATTCAACCTAGAGGAAATAGCAACTATTTCATTGATATTATCTAAATCTATTTTTATTGTCATATCCATTTTGTCATTCTTAGGAATTGGCTTTTGTTGTGGAGCAACCATCATATTACTCCATAATTGCATACGCATATCCTTTTCCATGCTATAAGCTGTACTTAAATATATGGTTCCAAATATACCTATAAATACTGCTGTTAAAAGTCCCATATTAATTAATACAAATTTTGTTTTTAGTTTTTTAAACATCTCTAACTTTCCTCCAATTTATAACCAACACCTCTCACTGTAGTTATATTGGTAGTAGATGCAACATACCCAAGTTTTTTTCTTAAAAAAGAAATATATACCTCTATATTGTTATACTCTGCATCTGAATCATATCCCCATATTTTACTTATTAACTCATCTTTAGTTACTATTGTTTTTGGTCTTTGCATAAAACATCTTATAATCTCAAACTCCTTTAAAGAAAGTTTAATGCTATTATAAGGTCCTTCTAATTCATAAGTAGAAATATTTAATTTAACATCTCCAAATTCTAAAAGATTATCATTTATAATTTCTCCTTGTCGTCTAGTCAAGGCTCTTAATCTTGCTAATAATTCTTCTGTTGCAAATGGCTTTGCTAAATAATCATCAGCCCCACTATCTAGCCCTTTAACTTTATCTTCAATTTCTCCTTTAGCTGTTAATAGAATAACTGGAGTTTTTATATTCTCTTTTCTTAACCTTCTAAGAACTTCTAATCCATTAAGCTTAGGTAGCATAATATCTAACACTATTACATCATATATATCTGTTAATCCATAATCTAATCCATCTTCACCATTATATACAGCATCAACTACATATTTATTTTTACTTAATATTTGATTAAGCGCTTCTGAAAGCTGTATTTCATCTTCTACAAGTAATAATCTCATTAATCTCATCCTCCTCACTTACTATATATCTAATTCTTTACCAAAATTTTAACATAGAACTTAAATATTTAGGGTATTTTTAAGATTATTTTAAGGTTACAGTACTACTATTAATTTGTAAGTTAACTTAAATTTAACATTAGCTAAAATTGGAGGTGAGTATTTTTATGAGTAAACCAAGACATGAGTTGAAATTTTTTATTAATGTTTCTGATTATTTTGCAATAAAAAATAGAATTAAACATATAGCTTCTATTGATAAAAACGCCAGTTCATATGGAAATTATTATATAAGAAGCTTATATTTTGATAATTTTAATGATAAAGCATTACTTGAAAAAATTAATGGTTATAGCAAGCGTGAAAAATTTAGAATTAGATATTATAACGATAATTTTGATTTTATTAGACTAGAGAAGAAAAGTAAAGTTAATGGTCTATGTACTAAATTTTCAGCACCACTAACAAAAGAACAATGTGAAAAGATATTAAATAATGATATTGATTGGATGCTTACTTCTGATAAATCATTAATTCAAGAATTATATTTTAAAATGAAATCTCAAATGTTAAAGCCTAAAACAGTAGTTGACTATACACGGGAAGCTTATATTTATAGACCTGGAAATGTTCGAATCACTATTGATAGCAATGTGAGAACTGGTATATGCTCACAAGATATGTTTAACACGGCTCTTCCAACGATGAAGATTCCTAATAATGACACAATAATTTTAGAGGTAAAATTCGATGAATTTTTACCTGACATAATAAAAGATACAATACAGACTAATACAAGAAAATCAACTTCTATTTCTAAATATGCTAGCAGTAGAATGTTTGGATAAATTAAACACATAAACTTTGGAGGTATTATACATGAATTCACAAATTAACTTTTCTGATATTTTTAAATCAAGTTTTTTAGAAAAGACTAGTAGTTTTTCAATTGCAGATACTTTTTTAGCATTAGCTCTTGCTCTTGCAATTGGATTATTTATATTCTTAATTTACAAAAAGACATTTAAAGGCGTTATGTATTCAGAAAGTTTTGGTATGTCTTTAGTTGCTATGACTTTAATAACTACATTAATTATTTTAGCAATAACTTCTAATGTAATTTTATCACTTGGTATGGTTGGTGCATTATCTATAGTTAGATTTAGATCTGCTATAAAAGAACCTCTTGATATTGCATTTTTATTTTGGTCAATATCTGCTGGTATAGTTATGGGAGCTGGTCTTATTCCTTTAGGTATATTAGGTTCTGTATTTATAGGAATTGTAATGCTTATATTTGTTAACAAAAAAAGTACTGATAATCCTTATATATTAGTTGTAAACTGTTCAAATGATAATAGTGAAAATGAAGCTATTAAATTTATCTCTGGTTCTGTTAAAAAACATGTTGTTAAATCAAAAACTGTTTCTGCAGGTTCTGGAATTGAATTAACTGTAGAAATTAGATTAAAAGAAATGTCAACTAAATTTGTAAATGATCTTAGTCATATATCTGGGGTAAATAACGTTGTTTTAGTTAGTTATAATGGAGAATATATGAGCTAATAAATAGGTGGTGTAAAAATGATTTCAAATAAACACTTCAATAAGCTTGTTTCTATATTAATGATAATAGCTGTAAGTTTTTCATTAATTCTTATAGCATTACCTAAAAGCTCAACTTCTACAACTTATATTGAACAACCTGATTATGTAACAACAATTTTTGATGATGATAAAGTTATTGAGATAAATATAGAAATGGATGAAACTGCTTGGCAAGAAATGCTTGATAACGCTTCTGCTGAAGAATATACCGCTGCTAATATAACTGTAAATGGTACAACTTATAACAATGTGGCTATTAGACCTAAGGGGAATTCTAGCCTATCTCAACTTGTAATGGATGATACTACAGATAGATATAGTTTTAAAATCAAATTTGATGAATATGTTGATGGACAGACATTAGATGGTCTTAGTAAATTAGTGTTAAATAACAATATGTCTGATGCTACTTATATGAAAGAATATCTTTCCTATAAATTACTTGAGTCATTAGGTGTTCCAACTCCAGAATGTGCATATGCACATATAACTGTTAATGGAGAAGAATGGGGCTTATATCTTGCGGTTGAGCCTATTGAAGAAGAGTTTATTGCAAGAAACTATGGTTCTACAGATGGTAACTTATATAAACCTGAAAGTGATAGTGTTGCTATGGGAAATAAGGATAATCAAAATGATATGAAAGATAAAACTGATTTTAATCCTAAACAAATTGATCAATCCCAAGACTCAAGTAACAATACTACTTCTAGCAGTACTCAAAATTCTAGCAATCAAATGCAAACTCCTCCTAATATGAATAATGGAGATACTTCTGGACAAATGCAGACTCCTCCTGATATGAACAACGGAGATACATCTGGGCAAATGCAAGTTCCTCCTAATATGAACAACGGAGATGCTTCTGGACAAATGCAAGTTCCTCCTAACATGAATAATGAAGATAATTCTAATCAGATGCAAATACCTTCTGACATGAGTAATGAAGATTCTTCATCTGAATCACAATCATCTGATAACACTGGTAATATTTCTAATGAATTACCTGCAAACATGCCTAATGGAATGGGTGGAGGTATGATGGGTGGCGGAATGGGAGGAAACTCTAATGGTGCCGATCTAGTATGGAATGGTGATGATATATCTAATTACTCCGCTATCTTTGATAATGCTATCTTTAAAACTACAGATAGTGATGATTATACTAAAATATTAGATATGATTGAACATCTTGATAGTATGGAAGATATAGAATCTTACTTAGATGTAGATGAAGTATTAAGATACTTTGCCGCTAATACATTCTTAGTTAATCTTGATAGTTATGTTTCTAATATGAATCATAATTACTATTTATATGAAAATAATGGTATAGTAAGTATCTTACCATGGGATTATAATTTATCATTTGCAGGATTCCAAGCTGGTTCTGCTTCAAATGCAATAAACTTCCCTATTGATTCACCTGTTTCAGATAGTTTAGAGGATAATCCTTTAATAGCTAATCTATTAGAAGTAGATGAATATAAAGAATTATATCATCAATATTTAAATGATATAGTTGAAAACTTTATTAACAATGGAACTTATGAAACTCTTATTGCTAAAACTGATTCATTAATTAGTGATTATGTAAAAAATGATGCTACAGCTTTTTATACCTTTGATGAATATGAAGATGCTGTTAGTAACTTATTAACATTTGGATATGATAGAGCAACTAGTATCGCAGCTCAACTTGATGGTACTCAACCTTCAACAAGTACTGGAACTATTGAAACTACTGTTGATTTAACTGCTATGGGCCAACAAGGTGGTGGAAATGATAAAGGTGGTATGAATAACATGGTAAATAAACCAGATAATAATACTACTACAACTGATAATAGTAATTCTACTAATACAGATAGCTTTACTGCACCATCAAATAATACATCTGAAAATGCTAGTGCTCCAATGAATAATTCTCCCGGAAACATGGGAGATAATTCTTCAAACTTAGATCCAACAGTTATGATGAAAGCAATGCAAATTATTCAAAGTTCTGAAGATGGTACTATTACAGACTCAATTAAAGATGAATTATTAAATCTAGGATTAACGGAAGATGATATTACTCAACTTTCATCTATGGAACTTCCTAATCAAGACAGTAATATGCAAGATTTTAAAAATAATAATTTAGCAATGGGTCCAAATAATACTTCTTCTAATAATACCTCTTTAATAATCACACTTTCATCAATTGCATTATTAATAATAGCAATACTTGTAGTATCATTATTTAAAAAGAGAAAATACATTAGCTAAAAAACTAAAGCATCACATGGAAGCGAAAAAATGAAATATTTATTTTCCGGTAATGGTGAAATTAATATTTCATTTTTTCTTTTTACATGTGTTTGCTTATAAAACGCCACTTTATAGTTAATGTTTTGTGCTATAAATTATTCTGATATGATAGTTATATTTTAAATTAAATGTATTTTATCGAAGTTAAAGTATTTCTAATTAATAATTTTTAAATTTAAGTATATCAGAAGTTGTTAACTCTTAAGGTGGTTGCCTAGAAAATTGTGTCTTTTAGCTTAAGAGCCAGTGATAGAGAAAATTTAATGATATTATTGTAAGGAATATTGTAATTAAGTTTTAGAATTTAATTATTTTTGGAGGAAAAGGGGCGTTAAGAAGCTGAGGGAACAAAGTGACTTTCGAAGCTTTAGCCCCTTTTCCGGAAAAAATAATATAAATTCTTAACGCAAATTACACCATTCCTGGAGATAATATCATTAATTTTCGTCATCACGGCATTCAAGCTTTAACGAAGAATTTAGTTATTTTACGCTTTTGACTTCGAATTCTTGGAATCTATATTTTTGTCCAGTTGGATTAACCTTTCCTGCTGGAACTTCTTCAACAAACATATCATAAGGTCTTACAAAAAGTCCACAATCCCCATATAAAGCTCTATAAAGAACCAAGGTTTCTTGAGTTTCTGAATGCTTAACAAAATCTTCAACTAAATATAAATCTCCCTTAAAATGTCTGAAAATCTTTCCTTTAGAATTAGATATATCTCTCATAATTTTTCCTCCGTTAATAATATTGTATTTTAAAAAAGAAACAGTTTGCTATTAACAAACTGCTTCATCTATTATATCATTATTTTCCACTTCAGTATTTACTTCTTCTTCATAAATTAAATACTTTCCATGAACCTTTATAAAATAATCTCCACAAAGATATAAAGGATATATTAACCATATCATAGTTATGTTTACATCAAAATTGTACTTATCCCAAATCATTAATATAGCAACAAATGAACAAATTATTGAAACTCCATTATTAATTATTAATGTTTTAATATTATTTATTTTTATTATCCTTAAGTTAATTACAAATAATATTATTGTAAATATTGAGTATAATACTGATTTTAATAAGTTTTCTATATTATAAATATCAACTCCATACTTTTTCATATAAAGTACATACTCAAACTTTTCTTTGTATTCTTTCCCCATCTTACTCCAAAAATCAAAGTCAGACCACTTATTTGGAATCATATCTAATGGAATAGAAATTTTAATATTTGTGATCTTAAAAAATATAAATATGGAGGCAATAGCCATTAAAATATATAGACTTACTAAAACTGGTTTGTTTCTTGATTTAAATAAACTCGTTATTACTTTAATTAAAATCAATACTAAGGTGATAATTGGAAATATTAGTGCTATAAACTTTGCTATTATATAATAGATATTTCCGCTAATAGCCATTTCATTAATTCCAAATTTCATTTTAAAATCTTCGATCTTATTTAATGTTAATCCTGTACCATCTATTGTTAATCCATCTAGAACCTGCGAGGAATCTTCAGTAGCTTGAATCATAATATTTGCTTTAGAACCTTTTAAAATTCCCCTTACAATTAAAGTTCTATCATTATAAACAATCTCTCTACCTACACAATTACTACTTCCAAACAATTTATAAGATGTATCATTATCTATTAAACACCCCTCTAAATCATCAGCAAATAGGTTTGAGCCCTTAACTAATAAATTAGATGAGCCCTTTATAATTAAAACATCTAAATCACTTGCTATTTTCCCTAAATCAGGATTATTAGCAGATTGTAATGACTCTTCAGCCCATCCTACTACAGCTAACTCTGGATCTGCTTCTTTTATAGTCTTAATGAGTTCCGTATTATAATTTTCATTTTCAAAATAGAAATTTAAAGTTTTATTTTCACTTCCTATATTATTTGCATAACCTAAAGATATTCCCCAGCACATAATTAAAGCAAATATAAGAATTATTCTAACTATGTGCTTTAAATACCTTATCATTCAGTCTCCAGGCGAACTCTATCGCCATCTTCTACTGTTTTATTGCTATCAATAATTATTTTATCATTTCTTCCTAATACGCCTTCAGTTACCGCTGCATATTCACCATCTCTTTTTTCAACTTTTACATCAACTCTTTTGGCTGTTAACTCTTCACCTAATACAGTTTCTTTTTCAGTAACAACTAATACATAATAATCAGCACCATCACCTTGTCTTAATGCTGCTAAGGGAACACATGTACCATATTTCTTTGATTTACTTGAAACTACAATTTCTCCACTATCATCAATTTCTCCTATTCCTACTGGTAAAACAACTGTTACATTTAAAATATCACCATTATCTTGATTTCTAGAAATAGAGTCAATAGTTAAATTTTCAATAATACCATAAGTACCTAAATTTAAAGCAACAGTTTGCCCTTGTTTTATTGAGGTTCTATTTTCCTTATCAATTTCTCCAACAAATTTATATCCTTCATTCTTATCTGCAATTGATGCTATAGTATCAGTTGTAACTCCACCATTTTCTGCAACGACACTAGTAACTATCCCTTCTTTTTCTGAAATAATTTTTCCACTAGCATCTAATAAAGGTTGAAGTTTTGCAAGTTCTTTATTATATTCATCAATTTTAAGAGAGTCCTTTGTATCTTGAAGTGATCTATCTAAATCTACAGTATCATTTGACTCAACAACAGCTGCATCATACATAGACTTCTTTGATTGATAATCAGAATATAAACTTTCTTCTGTTCCTGGATCCTTTTCTTCATCACTTAACTTTGAATAATTATCTAACGCTTGCTTTGCTGCATTCATTTCATTTAAAGCACTTTGTACAGCTTGCTTTTTTACATTTATAGCCTTATTATAATCTTCTGTGGCACGTGTTAAAGTCTTTTGCTCTTGTGCTATATTTTCTTTAATTTCATTAACCTTTTTCTCTAAGTCTTCAGTATCAAGTTCAACTAAGGTATCTCCAACTTTAATAATTGAACCTTCACTTATATTTACATAATTAATCTTAAGACCTTCAACTACAGAAATTTTTTCTTCTCTATTTTTTACAACTACACCCTTAGCAGTAATTTCATCTACTATTGTTTTAGTCTTTGGCTTATCAACTTTAACTCTTGGTATAGTCATAGAATCTGCTGCCCTAGATAACATTGTACATCCTATCATTAATATTAAAAAAGCAAACAACGCTTTTACAGCTTTTTTCTGTAAAGTATCCTTTCCTTTTTTTATATATTTAAAATTTATAACTTTTTTAATTTTTGCTTTTTTACTCATAAATTATCATTCCTTTACTGCTGATGCTGCAATACCTTGCTCTAAATAGCTTTGTCCTGCAAAAAATACTATTATAGCTGCTATTAATGTTACAGCAGATGCTGTAAATGCTATATCAGCATTTTCTAAAGTAATATTTGGTAAATAAATTGATAATGGCCATAAAGCCTTATCTTTTAAAAATGTTAATGGTTGCTCTATTAAGTTCCAATATTCTAAGAATTGTAATACAACAGCTGACATTATACCTGGCATTCCTAATGGAATACCTATCTTAGCAAAAATAATAAGTTCACTAGCACCGTCTATTCTTGCTGATTCAATAATTGACTCTGGTATATTACAGAAAAATCTATACATTATAAATACTGAAAATGTTGAAAATATAGCAGGTAATATTATGCTTCCATGGGTATTAAGAAGATGTAACTTATCTAATACTAAGTAACTTGATAACATTGTAACTTGGAAAGGCATTAACATTACTACTATATAAATGGTAAATAACACTTTCTTAAAGGGAAACTTATATCTTGCAAACCCCCAAGCTGCTGGAATACCAACTATAAGTTGTCCACACACTGATAAAAATACTATTTTTACAGAATTCCAAAACATTACAAAAAATTCTGGAGTATCAAATAGTAATTCTACATATGCTCGTAAAGTAGGATAACTAGGTAATAATCCCCAGCTTACATATCCTTTACTTTTTTCAGCTAATACTGGTGCAAGATAGCTATTTAATTCATCTACACTCATAAATGAGCCTGCTAATAAAAATATAACTGGGAAACACATAAATATAGATATTGCAACTAATATAATAAATACTATCTTTTTCTTCATTGTATAAATCACCTCACTCTAATCCTGTTTTTCCCATGCTCTTTGTAATAGCATAATCAATATAAATATTATTACTGCCATAAGTACAGATGCAGCGGCCATTTTACTAAAATCCAACTCTCTAAACCAATTGTTAAATAAGTGTTGTAATAAATACATACTTTTATCTGGATAATCACCGGCAACTAAATATGCTTCTCTAAATACCTTAAATGAATTAAGAAGTGATAATACTGCTACCGTATATAGCGTAGGTTTTAAACATGGTATTGTTATTTTCGTAAAGCATTGTAAATCATTTGCTCCATCTACTTTAGCTGATTCATATATCTCCTTAGATATAGAATTTAATCCAGCTAACCATAAGATAATATTATACCCTAGGTTTTTCCATATGTAGCTGAATACCAATATCCAAAATGCCCATCCTGTACTCATCCAATCTTGACCTGCTATATTAAATTTATCTAACATAGCACTTAAGAAGCCTTGCTCATGAAAAATAATATTCCATATTAATACTACTGAAGCTATAGGCACTGCCATTGGTATTAAAAATGCTGTTCTTAATACCTTTGATGATTCTGTAAATTTATTTAATACTACAGCTATTATTAATGATAATGATAATAACAATGGTATACATACAAGAACAAATTTTATAGTATTGATAGCTGCCAATTTAAAGGCAGAATTATTAAATACTTCATTATAATTTTGAATTCCTATAAACTCTCTTGAAATTGCACTTTGAAAAGATCTTAAAATTACATCTAAGAAGGGAAGCAATGTAAACACTGCTACCCCTATTAAACTTGGCAATACAAAATATAATCCAGTATATTTAGTTTTTTTCTTTACTTTCTCTTCCTTAAGTTTACCTGTTTTTACTTTTCTTATTTGTTTTAATTTATTAACCTTTAACTCTTCCATATTACTCTGATAAGTATAAATCCAAGTTATCTACAACTGTATTTATAGCCTCCTCTAAAGATATTTCACCCTGTGCATATGAATTAAATTGCTTTGCAACTTCTGTTAATAATACTGTATTTACTGTTGCAGCAACATTTAAACTTTCTATTTCACCCTTTAATCTATTTACATCTTCATCATTAGGAAGTAATATCGTTACTTCTTTTGAATTTCCAAATTCATCTCCCCATCCCCAGGTACCTTGAATATAATGATTTGTTGCTTCATCAAATTCTAATTCATATCCTTCTTCTTTCATTTTTTCTGTAGAAAAAGCATTTTTAAATGTATTTGCATTTATACTGAATCCCTCATTAGAATACATTTCACTAGAATTAGTATTTATTAATGATATTAAGATTTCCTTAGCTTGTTCTTTATTCTTTCCCTTTGCATTAATTCCAATTAAATTAGATGGAATAAATATGTTTTCTTCACCTCTAGTTAAAACTTTATAATCCATTTCAGGTGAATTATTTAAAAGGGTAACCATAGATCCATAGTCATAAGTTCCAGCAATTCCACCTAAAGATAATAATGAACTTCTTTCAAATAAAAATGAATCTGCATAAACAGATGGATTTAAATAATATTGTAAATCATATACTGCATATAAATCTTCATAATCTTCTTCGCTATATTCTTCATCTAATTCTTCATCAATATACTCTTCAGTATCAACACCTATAGAAACTCCTTCATCATATCCTTCTAATTGAGAATATTTATCTTCCATAATTGCCATATAAGCTTCTTCATTAGCTTGAAGTACAGAGTACATTTCATTGGATTTTTCAAAGAAATTGCTTAATGCATCTTCATTTATAGTATCATCTTCATTTAACCAATCATTGCCATATAGGTAGTATAATGAATAAACTAAAGAACTTGCATTAAAGTAATTATCAAATATTCTTTTTTCACTTTGAGTTGATAATTTTTTTGTTAACTCAACTAATGAATCTAAATCAGAAACTGAGTCAATATCCTCTTTATTACCTAATAATATTGGATATTTAAATGATGTTGGTATTTGATATATCTTTCCATCATTAGTGTATGCATCTGCAATATTCTTAAATATTGTTCCATCCTCTACTAAAGGATTTATAACATCGCTTATATCTTCTAATAATCCTTTTTCAATATATGATTCTGCTGATAAACCATCTAATATTATTACATCTGGTCCATTTCCAGCCATTATTTCAGTATTTAAAGTTTTAAGTGCATCTGATTGAGTTGTCCCATCACCATAATTTAAACCAATTTCATACTTAACATAAGTATCTGGATGTTCTTTTGAATAGCTTGAAATAGCTTGTCTGATTGAATAATTTTCTAATAATGAATATACTACAAGTTGATTTTCTGGAACTGATGGTATATTTGCATCATAAGCAAAATTAATAATTGCAGATCCTGATTCAGCATTAGAGAAATCACTAAATGTAGTTAAAAATTCACCATTACTTTTTTCAATAAATGATGTTATATACATTTCGCTATCACCAAAAGATGAAATGGCAGAATCAACTAATTGATTTACTTTTTCACTTTTCATATCATACTCATATAAACCTAAAGTAGTATAATAATAAATTTTATCTTTACTTCCTGAATTAAGGAAAGTTGGATAGTAATTAGTGTTTTCAGATATTGTCTCTTTTTCTAAAGCTTCTAAATTACCTTTTTCTTTCCCATTAGTAGTATCATATTCTACTATTGAATCAAATTCATATATAACTAATGAATCACCAACTAAGAAAAAGTCATTTATCCATTCATCAGCTTCATATATATTCTTCTCTTCAAAAGTTTCACCATCAAACTGAACTACTTTTTCATTATTACTACCTGCAGTAAAGAATACGTCTCCATTTGAATCGCACTTAAAGTTGCTATAACCCATGCCCATTTCCATTGAATCATCATCATTATATATTGAAAGATCTAAATCAATATCAGTTAAATTACCATCTGTATCTACTGTAGCATATTTATATTCAGGTTCTTCATAAATAAATTCCTCTTCTGAAATTACTCCTTCCTCACCTTCAACGGCCACAGAGTCATCTATTAATCCTTCTTCCATCTCTGTAAAAGGTTCTTGAAAATAATAAGATAATAGTATTGTTCCATTACTTAAATACCCTATATTATTAGTATATGTTTCTTTTCCTTCTTCTTTTGGTAACTCTATAGAGTTTTCTGTCCATGTTTTACCTCCATCTTCAGAAATAAAAGCTACTGGCTTCCAATCCTCTGTTGAATATCCAATCATACCTATTTTATCATTCTCTAATAAGCTTAAAGTTTGAACTTCAACCCCTTCCGGCACTTCATATCGTTCTTCAACATATCTCCCCATTGAAGATTTTCCTCCATCTTTTGAACACCCTACTATACCTAATGCTAATGTTGATGCTAAAAGTATCGAAAGCATTTTTTTTAAACTTGTCCCCATATTTACCTCCCTAATATTTATAAATTATTTACATTTTATTTCATAATATCATTTATTATAATATTTTTCCACAAAAAACCTATTATAAATTCTTACAAAATTTTTATCAAAAATAAAAAACTAATAAACTATATAATATTATTCTCCTTATCTAATTAGACAGAATAACATTCTAAAAAGTTCCATATTTTATATTTTTAACTATTTTATATATAAATTTTATATC
>ERZ791879.103-NODE-103-length-97508-cov-8.391235_pt1 | contig 97508 bp, 90 predicted proteins | sample MGYA00510162_ERZ791879 | MGnify/ENA primary metagenome ERZ791879 (study PRJEB30046, sample SAMN00792113) | human gut metagenome | study: EMG produced TPA metagenomics assembly of the A metagenome-wide association study of gut microbiota in type 2... | reverse complement strand
ATATTATACACATTATAGTATATAATGATTAGATTTTTATTATATTTTTGAAACTTAATCTTAATAAAAATAAATAATCTTTCTTTTTTATTTATTAATTATAAATAAAATTATTTTTCGGGTTTTTCAAGTGGAAGTTTTGGTTCACCCCAGAAAAATAAGCTTTGAGGTATTTTAGCAAGTTCACTAGTAGCTCCAGTAACTGCCACCATTAATGTAGCTAATTTAAATAGTAATTTTTTTTTCATTTTTATATGCCTCCTTAAAAAAATCTAAAATTATATATATGATAATTAATAAACCACAATTAACGTAATAAGTAGATAATAATAATGTAGAAATTATATACCAAACAATAAGAGTTACTGAAACAATATCTTTGAATTTTAAATTTTTATATTGAGTATTTACAGTTTTTCTTAGAGGATTAACTGGATTATAAGTTCTTACTATTATTATAGATAAAAGTATAATAAAAAAATGAATATAAATATTAATTTTAGGTAGTATGTAAGCTAAATAATATATTGCTATAAATAATATATTACTTTGAATCATACAACTCATAAAAGTATTTGTGTGGCTACCACCAATAAGAGGGCGGATAAGCATTAATAAAGTAAGTATTAAAATAAATGCTAAAAATTTATTTAATAATAAAGAAATAACAAGCATTACTAAGAATTTTATGAATTCACCATAAAAAATTTCTAATCCATATCTAATGGAATCTATTTCGTATATATCAGTTTTTCCTGTAGTATTTACTATAAAGTCTAATTGTTTTTTTATAAATGGATTACTCAAAAGTATACCTCCTTAAGTACTACGTAATAATTATAATATAAATTACACTTAAATTCTATTAAAACCATAAATTTCATTAAATTTAGTATAAAAAGAAGTGAAAATGAAGATTAAAGAAAAAAAAGTATAAATTTTTCTTAATATGCACATCATTATCCTAATAATTAATAAAAAGTAAAAATAATACTTTTAGAAAATGTCAAAACATGATAAAATATGTAGGAAAATGGGGGTGGTACCAATATTGACTTTTATTGAGTTCACAAGTGCATTAATGTTATATCACATAATTCTTATTGATAATGATATTAATATAAAAAAATGTATAATTAGATCAATATTAGGTGGATTAATAGCAACACCAATATTCATAATGGTTAATGGAAATGGAATAACTGCATTTATTTTAATTTTTATATTATTACTTATTGTTTTAAGTAAAGTTTATAATAAGAATATCATTGTTAATATAGTTGGATTAATTATATCACTTATGATAATAATTGTTATTGAACTTGCAGTTATGGTTATGTCAATTCTAATATTTGGACATAATGATTTACCATATTGGTCATATTTTATAATTCTTTTAGTATCAATGAGTTCTATTATATATTATAGTTATAGAATTATGAGATTTAGAGAAATTAATTTAGAAAATTTTATAGAAAGATATAATTCAGTTTTTCTAATTTCTATTAATTTAATTATTATATTTTTACTTTTTAAAGTGTTATATCAAAACAAATTTATAGAAGATTTAGAAATAATGGAAATTGGAGCATTGTTTTTGACTATGATAATTATAAATACATTTTACTTTGTAAGTCTTTATAGGAACGATAAAGAAAATAAAAAATCAGAGTTAAAACAGAGCATTAATCCGTTAATACAAGAGCTTCTTGATGAAATGAAGGCAAGTGAGCATGAATATAAAAATCATTTAAATATATTGTATTGTATGATACAAGTTTGTAAAGAGGACGAGCTAAGAGATAGAGCAAAAAAGTACATAGGAAATGTTTTTGAAAATAAAAATTTATTAAGTAATTTATCTTATATAGAGAATACTATTCTAAAGGGTGTTTTATTAAGTAAAATAAATCAAGCAGAAAAGAATGAGATAATATGTAAGTACAAAATAGATAGTCAATTAGAAGGAATAGCATTAGATGATAGTGAGCTTACTGTAGTATTAAGCAATTTATTAAATAATGCAATTGAATCAGCAAGTAAAAGTGAAAAGAAATACATAGATATTTTTACAACATATCAAAATGGAAGATATATAATAGAGGTTAGTAATAGTGTTAGTAATCTTACAGAGGATATGATTCCACGTATATCTAAGGTGAGATTTTCAACCAAAGGAACGGGTAGAGGTTATGGACTTTATAATATAAATAAAATAGTTAATAAATATAAAGGTAAGATTAACATGTCTATGAAAGAAGATATGTTTAATGTAAGTATAGAGATATAAAAAGTAGTATTTTAATACTACTTTTTATTTTTTAGATTTTTATTTACTTTTTCTAAATAATTATGTTCATTTATAATACCGTTTTCAAAGGTTTCAACGGCATTTTTTGTAAAGTTACCAATTTTGGCTAAATCTACTGGAGTCTTTATATTAATATTATTACTCATAAAAGTTACCATCCTTTAAATAAAATTTGATTAAAAAAATAAAGCTGATATTTAATTATTATAAAAATAAATATTATCAATTATATTTTTCCATAAAATAAAAAAACTATTACATATATAAAAGGATTAAATTGACATATGTGGATGCAAAGTGTAGAATTAATATAATTTATGAACAAAGTTTGTTAAAGCAAAGTAAGGGGGAATCGAAAATGAAAGCAATTTTAACAGTAATAGGCAAGGATAAAGTGGGAATTATAGCAGGAGTAAGTAGTGAACTTCAAAAATTGAATATTAATATTTTAGATGTTAATCAAACTATAATGGGCGAATTTTTTACAATGATAATGATGTTAGATTTAAAATTAAGCAATAATAATTTTGAAGAAATTAAAAAGACTTTAGAAATAAAAGGAAAAGAGTTAGGTGTTGAAGTTAAGATTCAAAGAGAAGAAATATTTAACTCTATGTATACTGTATAAAATATTAAGTCTTTAATGGAGGAAAATTATGAATGCAAATAATATATTAGAAACAATAAAAATGATAGAAGAGGAAAAGTTAGATATTAGAACTATAACTATGGGAATTTCTCTTTTAGATTGTATAGATAGTGATGGAGATAAGGCAAGAGAAAAAATATATAATAAAATAACAACTTATGCTAAGGATTTAGTTAAGGTTGGAAATGAAATAGCAAATGAATTTGGTGTACCAATAGTGAATAAAAGAGTTTCAGTTACACCTATTTCAATAATTGCAGGGGCGACAAATGAAACTAATTACGTAAAGTTTGCAGAAACATTAGATAAAGCAGCACATGAATTAGGAATAGATTTTATAGGTGGCTTTTCAGCTTTAGTACATAAGGGCTACACCAAGGGAGATAGAATTCTTATTAATTCAATACCAGAGGCTTTAGCTAAAACTAGTAAAGTTTGTTCTTCTGTAAATGTTGGATCTACCAGATGTGGAATTAATATGGATGCAGTAAAAGAAATGGGACAAGTTATCAAAAAGACTGCTGAATTAACAGCAGATAAAAAGGGATTTGGATGTGCAAAACTTGTTGTATTTGCTAATGCTGTTGAAGATAATCCATTTATGGCAGGAGCTTTTCATGGAGTTGGAGAAGCTGATAGAGTTATAAATGTTGGGGTTAGTGGACCTGGAGTAGTACAAAGAGCTATAGAAAAGGTTAAAGGAGAGAGTTTTGATGTAGTTGCTGAAACTATTAAGAAGACTGCTTTTAAAATTACTAGAATAGGACAATTAGTTGCACATGAAGCAGCAAAAAGGTTAGATACACCTTTTGGAATTGTAGATTTATCATTAGCACCTACTCCGGCAGTTGGAGATTCAGTTGCTCATATATTAGAAGCTATGGGACTTGAGGTTGTTGGAACACATGGTACAACTGCAGCTTTAGCACTTTTAAATGATGCAGTAAAAAAAGGTGGAGTAATGGCTTGTAGTCATGTAGGTGGATTAAGTGGAGCTTTTATTCCAGTTTCAGAAGATGCTGGTATGATAGATGCTGTATTAAATGGTTCATTAAATTTAGAAAAGCTTGAAGCTATGACAGCTATTTGTTCAGTTGGATTAGATATGATAGCAGTACCAGGTGATACAACAGCAGAAACTTTATCTGCTATGATTGCTGATGAAAGTGCAATTGGAGTTATTAATAATAAAACTACAGCAGTTAGAATTATTCCAGCACCAGGATGTAAAGTAGGAGATTTAGTTGAATTTGGAGGTTTATTAGGTACTGCACCTGTAATGCCTATAAATAAATATTCATCATTTGATTTTATTCAACGTGGCGGTAGAATACCAGCACCGATTCATTCATTTAAAAATTAGATAAAATAATATGTGTATAGGGACACTTAGCCAATATTTAAAAAGTAATAAATAATGGTTAATGAGTCCCTATTTTATTATATAAAATTTAATATTTGTGATATTAAGGTTAAAAATATATAATAAAATTTGGGAATTCAAAATAAAAATGTTTAATTAAGGTAATACTATAAATAATTATAACTGTACAAATCGGTTACAGTATATTATTATTAAATGTTACATAAAAAAATACAAAAATAAGATTGGTCGTGATGAAAAGTAATGAGTGGAAATTTAGCTTTAGAAAAAGAAATTCTTGAGCAAAAGCGTAAGGATATATTAAGTGAAGTTGAAGAAAAAAGAAAATACCAAGCAGAAATAGCTAAAAAGTTAAGAATATTAACTAAGGAAGCTAAAGGAAGTTATGATCAAGAAAAAGAAAATACAGAAAAAATATATAATTTATTAAAAAAAGAGATAGAAAATTATGAGGAAGCATTAAAGAATCCTTATTTTGGAAGAGTTGATTTTAATGAGAAACTTGGTATTGAAGAAAAGATTTATATAGGTAAAAAGGGCATAACATCTACAGTAGATGGTGAAGAAATCGTGGTAGATTGGAGAGCGCCAGTAGCAGATCTTTATTATAGTGGAACTGGAGGAGATACTTATTATAAGGCCCCTATGGGGGTAGTTGAAGGTGAGTTAAATTTAAAAAGAAAATTTTTATTTAATGATGATAATTTAGATAAAATTTTTGATGAAAGTACAAATGAAATTATTATTAATGGAGAAGAAGGATCAGAGCTTGTTGATGAGTTTTTAAAAATAAATCTAGAAGAAAGTAGAGGGAAAAAACTTAAAGAAGTAGTTGCAACTATACAAAAAGAACAAAATGATATTATAAGATGGCCTAAGAATCTTCCAATAATAGTTCAGGGCTCTGCAGGCTCAGGAAAAACTACAATTGCATTACATAGGCTAGCATATCTTTTGTATAGATATAGAGAATCGATGGAAGGAAAAGATATATTAGTATTAGCACCAAATAAGTTATTTCTAGATTATATTTCTGATATTTTACCTACTTTAGGATCAAATGATGTAAAACAAACAACATTTCAAGAACTTGTGATGAAAACCCTTAAGTTAAAAGGCAAAATAAAAACTAAAGATGATAAGCTTAAGGAACTTATAGAAATAGAGGATCAGAGAGAAAAACAATTTATTGTAAATGTCTCAAGGTTTAAAGGAAATTTAATATTTAAGACTATAATAGATAGGTATATAGCTTTATTGGAAAGTAGTTCTTTAGAAATAGATGATATTTTAATGTCAGGTTATGTTTTATTTTCAAAAAGAGAAATAATGAGGTTGTATCTAAAGGATTTACAAAGTTATCCTATAAACAAACGAAAAGATGAAATTAAGAGATATTTATCATTAAAGTTAAAGGAAAGAATCGAAAGTCTTATTATTCAAATTGATAGAGAATGGGATATAAAAATTAAAGAAGTAAAAAGAGAGCTAGATGATGGTGAAGTAAGAAGACATAAATTAATAGATATATATAATGAAAGAGATAACCTTAAAGAATATATTAGACATGATGCAAAAAAAGTAATGAATGAATATTTTAAAAACTGGAGGGGGATAACCTGCAGCGATATTTATATTAACTTATTTAAAGATGATCAAGTTTTTGAAATTGCAACTGGAAATAGAATCCCAGAAGAATTAGCTGAATATATGAAGGCAGAAGCAATATCAAATCATGAAAAAGGTATAATAGATGAGGATGACTTACCAGTACTTCTGTATATATATATGTTATTAGAAGGAATTGATGAAAAATCAAAGTACAAACATATAGTAGTGGATGAGGCACAAGATTATAGTCCATTTCAAATTTATTTGATTAATAGTTTATCTATGGGAAATTCTTTAACATTAGTTGGAGACTTAGCACAAGGTATTTATCATTACAAGGGAATTAGAACCTGGGAAGATATTACCGATGGTGTATTTGAGGGTAAGGCAACTTTCATAACACTAAGTCAAAGTTATCGTTCAACTGTTGAAATAATTGAATTTGCAAACTCAGCATTAAATGCTCAAGGCTTGGGTTTAAAAAGTGCGAAACCAGTATTAAGACATGGAGAAAAACCAGAAGTAATTAAATCAGTTTCAAGAAGAGAGTCTGTAAGAATGATTGAAGAAATTGTAAAGAGGCTTAATTCTAAAGGGAAACACAGTATTGCAATAATAACTAAAACTTATAGTGAAGGTAAGATTTTAGAAAAGGAATTAAAAAAACATACTGATTTAGAATTTACTTTAATTAAAGGAAATGAAAAGGAAAGTCCTAAAACAGATATAATAATAATACCTGCTTATTTAACAAAAGGTTTAGAGTTTGATGGAACTATAATATATAATCCAACAGAAAAAAATTATCCAGATAATATATTAAATCAAAGATTACTTTATGTAGCATTAACTAGAGCACTTCATAGTGAGTATATAATTGCAGAAGAAGAACTTTCTAAAAATATAAATATTGAAATATCCTAGTTATAAAAGAAAGAAACTATCACAAATTAATTGTGGTAGTTTCTTTCTTTTAAGTAAGATAGAAAGTTCAGAAGAATTTTAGCTGTAATTCCCCAAATAACATACTCATTATAGATATAAAAAGGAACTTCGTAAGATCCAGTAGAGAATTTATAATTATGCTTTTTAGGAATTAAATCATAAGGAAAATTGTCATCGGGACTAATATTAACCTTATTAATAAAAGTATTTACATTAGTATTTAATAAAAAATCCAATGGAACAAAAAATACTTCTTCAACTTCTTCAACATTAATTTTCATATTGTTAATATCTTCAATGAAAACTAAATAAGGATGTATAATTGTATTAAAAGGAGAAACAAAAATGTCTAATGGAGATATAACTTTAATTTTATCTTCGCATATTCCTATTTCTTCACAAGTTTCCCTTATAGCAGTATTAAGAGGGTTTTCATCATTTTCTATTTTTCCACCAGGAAAACAAACTTCATTTGGTTGAGTACGTAAGGTTTTAGCTCTAACTTCAAATAAAATATGCAAGGAGTTATTATACTTTACAAGTGGAATAGTAACAGAAGCTCTTTTAAATTTTTCCCACCCATTAATATAAGGAGTATAGTTTGAAAAAATATTATTTATATTATCAATCATAAAATCACCTAATTATTTATATTATTAAAAAAATTTCATTATACATAATCTTAAAAATCAATTTGTTAAATATAGAAAAACAATTTATAATAAGAAATATTATATTTATAAGTTGCAATTTAGGAGTAAATTATGTATAAAGTTTGGTCTATAGCAGATATAAAAATAATTATAAAGGAAATATCAGAAAAATGGAATTATCCATGTGATATAAAAATAGAAATATCTAAAAGAGCTAAGAAAAGAATGGGAGCCTTCTTTTATGAAAAATCTAATAATAAAATAAAGCCTTTAAAATTTGTATTTGCTGAAGAGTTAGTAAATGGTAAGTATAGAGAAGAAATAGTTAGAGAGGTAATAATTCATGAGTATCTACATTATTACTGTAATACTATAACTAATAGTAATAATGGACATAATAAATTTTTTAAAGCTTGTTGTATTAAAAGTGGTATATCTAGTAATACTACATTTAAATATAATAGTGAATTAAAAGTAGATTTGTCCAAGTACAAATATAAGATATACTGTAGTAACTGTAAAAAAATTGTGTGTATGCATGCTAGAAGAGATGCGGCTGAAAGAAAATTAAGATTATATGTATCTAAATGTTGTAATGAAAAGCTGTTTTGTGATAAGCTTTTATAGTAAAATTTTTAAAATAGTATACCATTAGAAGAGAAGGAGAATAATTTAATGAGTGAAGATATAAAAAACGTTCAAAATGAAGAAGTTCAAATAATGACTTTCTTAGATGAGAGTGGAAATAAGGTTCAGTTTGAAGCTATTGCTAGAATCTATTTAGAAGATAAGGAGTATCTATTATTAGCTCCTGTAGAAGATAAGGATAGCGAGGATATTTACGTATTTAGAATAGATGAAGTGGATGGAAAACAAGAGTTAAATCTTGTAGAAGATGATAAAGAATTTATAGCAGTAAAGAAAGAATATAATAAATTATTATATTAGTTATAAGGAGAAAAAAAGTGCAAGAATCACAAATTATAAAAATATTAAATGAAAATGAGTTATCAGATATAGAGGTTTTAAAAAAAGGTGAAGATTTTGTTTTAATAAACTTCTACTTTGATTTTGATAAAGATGTATTAGATGCAGCAAAAGCTTATTCAAATGAAGAAAGCAATTTAGAGGAGTATAGCAAGGAATGGTATAATGAATACTATTTCCCATACCTTTATGATTTTGCAAATGATGAAGTATTGGAAATTATAGAAGATATAATAGAAGAGTTAGAAATTGAAGGCGAAATGATGGCTATTCAAATGACTGAAAAAACTAGAGATTATGTTCAATTTATGGCTTTATTTACCGAAGAAGATAGCAATATATCAATAGAAGAGGTAGTAAAGGATTACATGTCTAAATAATTTTTGCGAAATGGAATAGATTACTATTGAACTTTCTATATAATTTGATATAATAAAAGCATGAAATCCTGAGATGTGCGTTTAGCTTATGATGTTCAACCTACATTATATTTACGGGATTTGCAACATGTTTGTGGATGTCGGGCTTCATAAGATCGGAAGATGGCAGAAGCAAATTGAGCAGAACCCACCTGCGAGCTGCAGGTGTGAATATTTAAGCGACCGGCATGTTGGGAGTAAATTAGAATTAAACACCTCAATTTTTGAGGTGTTTTTTTCATATTATGCAGCTTTTGATTTTGATATAGAATATTTATTTGAATGTTTTCTTTTATATTTTTTATAAATAAGATGTTGATATTGCCATATATGCTTGTCCAAACTTTGAGATATGTATATAACAAATCTATTTTGAGGAGATAGAAATTTCAAAAGTAAATTTAAAGTTATCTTTTGTAGAATAATTTTCTTTTTAAGACTTTTTTTATTCATAAAGCACCTCCTTTTGATATTAATTAACATTATATGGATTATTATATCATAAATGGTAAAAAAGTAAAATAATATAATATCGCAAAGTTTTACAAAACATTACTTAAAGAAACATAAGTATCTTTAAAATGAAATTTGTAAATAATATATGATAGAGTGGAGGTAGAAAAAGAAGAAATAATTTGCCGAAAATATCAAAAAGATGAAATAAAAAATATTTAAAGTTGATATTAAAAAGAAATAAATGTAAAATAAAAATAAGTTAGATTAAATGAATTGAAATTTATTAATCATTTAAAATACTCATAAAAAGGAAGGATGTAAAAAATGGATTATACAAAAGCAAAAATTGAAGATGTAGTGGTTAGAATAAATGAATTATATAAGAAGAGTAAAGAAGAAGGTTTAACTGAACAAGAAAAAGAAGAGCAACAAATTCTAAGAAGAAGATATATAGATAGTTATAAGGCAAACCTTAGAGCACAATTAGAGGGTATTGAGCCTAAGAATAAAAAGAAGTAGAAGGTGATTAATATTGTCAGTTACTGTAGAGAAGTTAATATCAGATTTTGAATTAGAAGTTTTAGTTGAGGGTGAAAAGGATGTAAAGATATCTGTTAACGATATAAATAGACCTGGATTACAGTTAGCTGGTTTTTATAATTATTTTGCACCTGAAAGAATCCAAGTTATAGGAAAAGCTGAATGGAGCTTTTTAGATGACATGGGAATAGAGTTAATGAGAAAAAGAATTAATAAGTATTTTAGTTTTGACTCTAAATGTATAATCATTACTAGAGGCTTAGAGCCACATAATGAATTTCTTAAGGCGGCTAAGAAATCAAAGTCATGGTTATTAAGAACTAATATGGTTACAACAAAGTTTATAAGTAAACTTACTATGTATCTAGCAGGTAAGCTTGCTCCAGAAACAAGGTTACATGGAGTTTTAGTAGATGTATATGGTATAGGTATACTTATAACAGGGGAAAGTGGGATTGGAAAAAGTGAGACTGCATTAGAGCTTATTAAAAGAGGACATAGATTAGTATCTGATGATGCAGTTGATATTAAAGAAATAGATGGAAGTTTAATAGGTACATCGCCTAGAATAACTATTGGAATGTTAGAGGTTAGAGGTATAGGTATCATTGATATATCTTCATTATATGGATTAAGTTCTATATTACCATCAAAAGACATAAATTTATTAATGCATTTTGAGCATTGGAAAGATGATGGAGATTATGATAGATTAGGTATTGATAAGGAAACACAAGAAATACTTGGGGTAAATGTTAGAAGATTAAGAGTGCCTGTAAGACCAGGAAGAAATATTGCAGTTATAATAGAAGCTGCAGCAGGTAATTATAGACATTCATTAATGTCTGATGTTACACCAGTAGATATTATAGAACAAAGAATGTGTGAAGTTAGTGAGGAAGAATAAGGAGGGCTATATTATGAGTAAAGATGCTAAAAAGAATGCATGGCTAAAATATGATGAAAATGGAAAGCAAGAGATTTTTAAGTTTTGTGAAGGATATAAAAATTATCTTTCAGTAGGAAAAACAGAAAGAGAATGTATCCATGAAGCTATAAGATTAGCAGAAGAAAAAGGATATAGAAATTTAGATGAAATAATAAAAAATAATGAGACTTTAAAAGTTGGGGATAAGGTTTACTCTAATAATAAAGATAAGTCTTTAGCTTTATATTTAATAGGAAAAGATTCAATTGAAAATGGAATGAGAATTATAGGTTCTCATGTTGATTCTCCAAGATTAGATTTAAAGCAAAATCCATTATATGAGGATAGTGATTTAGCTTTAATGGATACTCACTATTATGGTGGAGTTAAAAAATATCAATGGGTAGCATTACCACTTGCATTACATGGAATTGTAGTTAAAAAAGATGGAACTAAAATTAATGTAGTAATAGGTGAAGATGATAATGATCCTGTATTAGGAATTTCAGATCTTTTAATACATCTTTCAGCAGAACAATTACAAAAGAAAGCAAATGAAGTTATTGCAGGAGAAGATTTAAATGTTCTTGTAGGAAATATACCATTAGAAGGTAAGGAAAAAGAAGCTGTTAAGGAAAATATATTAGTTCTTCTAAAAGATAAATATGATTTTGAAGAAGAAGATTTTATTTCAGCTGAGTTTGAAATTGTACCAGCAGGTAAAGCTAGGGATTTAGGTTTAGATAAGAGTATGGTAATGGGATATGGTCAAGATGATAGAATATGTGCATATACTTCATTAATGGCATTACTAGAAGTTGAAAGTGTAGAAAAAACTTCAGTTATATTATTAGTAGATAAAGAAGAAGTAGGAAGTATTGGGGCTACAGGAATGCATTCAAGATTCTTTGAAAATTCTTTAGCTGAAGTTATGGATAGAATGGGACAATATTCAGAATTAAAATTAAAGAGAGCACTTCAAAATTCATTAATGTTATCAGCAGATGTTACTGCAGCCTTTGATCCAAATTATCCAGGAGTTTGTGAAAAGAAAAATACTGCTTACTTTGGAAGAGGATTAGTATTTAGTAAATATACTGGAGCAAGAGGAAAAAGTGGATGTAATGATGCGAATCCAGAATTTGTTGCTTGGCTTAGAAAAATTATGGACAAAAATCATGTAGCATATCAAACTGCAGAACTTGGTAAAGTTGACCAAGGTGGCGGTGGTACTATCGCTTATATTTTAGCTCAATATAATATGGAAGTTATAGATTGTGGTGTTGCTTTACAAAACATGCATGCTCCATGGGAAGTATCTAGTAAAGTAGATATATATGAAACTAAAAATGGATATAAAGCATTTTTAATTGAAGAATAAAATTTAGCTAATGCTAATTAAACTAAAATAAGAGTTGCAAAAAGCAACTCTTATTTATTTATAATTAAGTTTATTTAAAAACTTTTCTAATCTATGTTCTTCCATTGATTGAGAACCTAAAATTCCATGCTTTGTATCATCTTCTTCATGACCATGTGAGTCAGAACCACAAGAAGTTAATATGTCTTTTTTATCTACAATCTTTAAGAAATTTTCAGTCTCTTCTGGAGTGTTAAGACCATATATACCTTCAATACCATCAAAATCAAGATGAAGTACATCAAGTACATGTAGTTTCTTTAATAGTACAGGATGAGCTAAGATTACAACAGCGTTATAATTTCTTAATAGTTTAATTCCTTCTTCAGCTTCTAATTTATTTGCAGGTATATATGCAGGGCAGTGATCGCCAATAAAGTTATCAAAGATATACTCTTTTGTATAAGGATATCCAGCATCTATTATAGCTTTAGCTATATGAGGTCTTGCAATAGTATCTTTACCATTTTTAAGAACTTCATTAACATCTATTTCAATATCATTAAATTTCTTTAATCTTCTAACTATTTCATGTGCACGTTCAATTCTTTTTGTTTTTAAATCCTCTAGAAATTTATTTAAATCTAGATTTTTATAATCATCACCTTTAAAGTATCCTAAAATATGAATAGTTTCTCCTTTATAAGTTGTAGATAATTCTACTCCGGGAATAAAATGAATGTCTAATTTTTCAGCTTCAGCTTTTGCTTCATTTATACCAGATAGAGTATCATGATCAGTTAGTGCTAAATATTTTACGCCTCTATCATAAGCCTTTCTAACAACATCTTTAGGTGAATATTTACCATCTGATGCAGTAGAGTGTGTATGTAAATCACATATAATCATAATAAAATTAAACTCCTTTCAAGTAAATGTTTTGTAGTATATAAAGCTATGATATAATTTATTCATTAATAATGCAATAAAAATGCAGGAATAATGAGATAGCTTCTTTATAGATAAGCTTATAAAATATAAGCAACATATTATTAATAATTTATGTTTAAATAAAAAAATATAGCTTAGAATAAAAAAATACAAATGAACTTGGAGGAATATAATGCTTTTAATGATTGATAATTATGACTCTTTTGTATATAACTTAGTTAGATATTTTGAAGAGTTGGGGGAAGAGATTGTTATTTATAGAAATGATAAAATTAGTATTGAAGATATTCAAAATATGAATATAGATGGAATAGTAATTTCACCAGGCCCAAAGTCACCTAAAGAGGCTGGTTTAAGTTTAGATATTATTGATAAATTTAAGGGAAAACTTCCTATATTGGGAATTTGTTTAGGACATCAATGTATAGGTTATTATTTTAATGCAGTTATAAAAAAAGGAAATGAGCCAGTTCATGGGAAAATCTTTAATATAACTCATAATAATAAAGATTTATTTCATAATGTGAAAAATCCTCTAAGAGTTACAAGATATCATTCTTTAATAGTAAGTAGAGAGAATTTACCAGATGCCATTGAAATAACTAGTGAAACTGAAGATAAAGTAATAATGGGAATTAAGCATAAGGAGTATCCTATATATGGAGTTCAATTCCATCCAGAAGCTGAGATGACAGAAGAGGGTCATAAAATTTTAAACAATTTTATTAAAATAACAAAAGAATTTAGCAATGAAAATAAGAAATGCTAATAAAAATACTATTAGGAGTGAAGTTAAGTGGGGTTAATTAAAAGAGAGTTTAATAGTAAATTAAATGCATTTGAAGTATATAATTTATTTAAAGATGAAAAAGATACTATATTATTGGATAGTTCTAAGGAAGATAAAAATCTTTCTAAGTATTCTTTTATTGGAATAAATCCATTTTTAAGATTTGAAGTGAAAAATGAAAAAGCATATATAAATGATAATATAATTGAAGGAGAGCCCTTTAAGGTATTAGAGAATCTAATATATGAGTATAAAAATGATATTCAAGATATTATACCATTTCTAAGTGGAGCCATTGGGTATATTTCTTATGATGCTGGGAGATTATTAGAAGAATTACCTAATACATCTAAAGAAGATTTTAATATTCCTGATATGAGATTTATTTTTTATAAAAATATAATAATATTTGATTTGATTAATGATAAAAAATATATAACTGATTTAGATGGAAATATTGAAAATATAGAAAGTATTTTAACGGTAATACATAATGGAGAAAAGATTAATGATGAAATAGTATGTGAAAAAAGTGAAAATATTTTTTATTCAAATTTCATTAAAGAAGATTATAAGAAAGTAGTTACAAGATTAAAGGAATATATAGTATCTGGGGATGTTTATATTGCAAATATGACACAAAGGTTTTGGTGTTATAATGAAGATGATTCCTTCAATATATATAAGAAGTTAAGAAGCATAAATAAAGCACCATTTTCAGCATATTTAAACTTTGAAGATTTTCAAATAATAAGTTCATCACCAGAAAGATTTATTCAAGTATTTAACAATAAAGCACATACAAGGCCTATAAAAGGGACAAGACCTAGAGGACATAATGCAGAAGCAGATGAAAAAAATAAATTAGAGCTTATTAATAGTGAGAAAGATAAGGCGGAGCTATTGATGGTTGTAGATTTAGAGAGAAATGATTTTAGCAAGGTTTGTAAGCCACATACAGTTAAGGTAACTGAGAATTTTAAATTAGAAGAGTATGCTACAGTATTTCATTTAGTTTCTACAGTAGAAGGTGAACTAAAGAATGATGTTTCATCTGTAAGATGTATAAAAGAATGTTTTCCAGGTGGTTCAATAACAGGAACTCCTAAAATAAGAGCTATGGAAATAATTGAGGAATTAGAAGGTATTAAAAGAAATATTTACACAGGGTCTATAGGATATTTTGATTTTAGGGGTAATTGTGATTTTAATATAGTAATTAGAACAATAATAAAGAAGGATAATAAGGCATTCTTTGGTGTTGGTGGTGGAATCACTTATGATTCAATAGAGGAAGATGAGTATAATGAAACATTAGATAAGGCAAGGGCCTTAATGAGAGTATTATAAGAAGGTAGTATATGAGAAAAGTTATATATGATAATGATAGTATAAGTATAGATAGTGGAATCTTTTTTGGTAGAGGAGTTTTTGAAACTATATTAGTAAAGGAAATTCCAATATTTTTAGAAGAGCATATAAATAGATTAAATAAGTCAATTATAGAGCTAGAGTTAGGTGAGTTAATAGCTATAGAAGATGTAATTCATTTTATAAATCAACATAATATAAAAAATAAAGCTTTAAAAATTACTGTAACTGAGAAAAATTTAATTTATTCTGTAAGAGAAATAAAATATAAAGATAATGACTATGAAAAAGGCTTTAAAGTTGGAATTTCTAAGGTTTTGAGAAATTCAACATCTAGAATAGTAGCCTTTAAAACTTTAAATTATTTAGAAAATATTATAGAATATGAAGTATGTCAAAGAAAAGAATTAAACGAATCTATTTTTTTTAATGAACAAGGTAATCTATGTGAAGGATGCACAACTAATATTTTTATTATTAAAGATAAAATAATATATACTCCATCAATTAAATGTGGATTATTGCCAGGAATAGTTCGTCAGTGGGTTATTAATAACTTTGATGTAATAGAGAAAAAAATAACGAAGGAAGAATTATTAAATAGTGATGAAGTTTTCTTAACTAATTCATTAGTTGGGGTTATAAAAGTTTCTAATATAGAAAACAAGCTATTTAAGAGTGAGATTATTGAAGAAATAAAAGAGCAATATGATAAAGCAATAAATGGAGGCGAAAAACATGAATAAAGAAAAGATAATGGAAGGTGTAAAATTAATATTAGAGGGTGTAGGAGAAGATGTAAATAGAGAAGGCTTAATAGAAACACCTGATAGAATAGCAAGAATGTATATGGAAATTTTCGAGGGAATAGGCAAGGATGCTAAAGAAGTATTATCTAAAACATTTTCTGTAGAAAATAATGATTTAGTATTAGAGAAGGACATAACATTCTTTTCTATGTGTGAGCATCATTTAGTACCTTTCTTTGGGAAAGCGCATATAGCTTATATACCTAAGGGAAAAGTAGCAGGGCTTTCAAAGCTTGCAAGAACAGTTGAGATTTATGCTAAGAAACCTCAATTACAAGAAAGATTAACAACAGAAATTGCAGATGCTTTAATGAAATATTTAGATGCAGAAGGTGCAATGGTTGTAATTGAAGCAGAGCATACATGCATGACTATGAGAGGAGTTAAGAAACCTGGAGCTAAGACTGTAACTACTACTTATAGAGGAGTATTTAGAGAAGATATAGAGCTAAGAAGAGAAGTTATGAACTTTATAAGATAGGTGTAATATGGAGAATATAAATATAATTCTTAATAACAAAGAGTATAAGCAAGCTTTAGAAAAATTAAGTGAGTATGAAAAAAATAGAGAATTTTGTAATCATACTATAGAACATTTTATTGATGTGTCAAGAATTGCATATATAATGGTTTTAGAAGAAAAATTAAATGTTTCAAAAGAAGTTATTTATGCTATAGGATTATTACATGATATAGGTAGAGTAAAGCAATATGAAGAAGGTATCCATCATGATATTGCTAGTGTAGAAATGAGTAAAGAAATATTAAAAGAAACAAGCCTTACAGATGAGGAAATTAATATTATTTTAAATGGAATTGCTAATCATAGAAAAGAAAGTGATAATAAGTTAGAAGAAATAATATATAAAGCTGATAAACTATCAAGACAATGTTTTAATTGTAAGGCTGAAAAAGAATGTTATTGGAGTAGTGAAAAGAAAAACTTTAAAATAACATATTAAAGTTAAAGGAGGAGAAAGGATTTGAGAATAGGAAATAAGGAGTATAAGTTAGGTGAAAGAACTTATATAATGGGAATATTAAATGTAACACCAGATTCATTTTCAGATGGAGGAAAATTTAATGAAATAGAGGCTGCTATAAATCAAGCTAAAAAATTAGTAGAAGATGGAGCTGATATTATAGATGTTGGTGGAGAGTCAACAAGACCAGGAGCAGAATATGTAACTGAGGAAGAGGAAATAAAAAGAGTAGTTCCAATAATTAAGGCTATAAAAAAAGAGTTAGATGTTACTATATCAATAGATACATATAAAAGCCAAACAGCAGAAGAAGCTATAAAAGCTGGAGCAGATATTATAAATGATATTTGGGGAGCTAAATATGATAAAAATATAGCTAAAGTAGCTGCAAAATATAATGTTCCAATTATTTTAATGCATAATAGGGAAGATAAGCCTTATGAAAATTTAATGGAAGATGTAATAAATGATTTACAAGAAAGCATTGATATTGCCTTAGAGGCTGGAGTAAAAAAGGAAAATATAATTTTAGATCCAGGTATAGGATTTGCTAAAACTTATGAAGAAAACCTAATGGTAATGAATAAATGTGAAGTTATAAGAGCTATGGGATATCCAGTACTTTTAGGTACATCAAGAAAATCTATGATTGGATTAACTTTAAATTTACCAGTTAATGAGAGAGTAGAGGGAACCCTTGCAACTACTGTTGTTGGAATAATGAAAGGTATGGAATTTATCAGAGTTCATGATGTTTTAGAAAATAAAAGAGTAGCTGTTATGACAGACACTATATTAAAAGCAAAGTAGGTAATAAAATGGATAAAATATATTTAAAGGATATTGAGATTTTTGCAAACCATGGTGTTTTTCAAGAGGAGAAAAACTTAGGGCAAAAATTTATACTAACATTAGAATTATCATTAGATATTAAAGAAGCTGCAACTACTTATGATTTAACTAAGTCAGTTCATTATGGAGAGTTATGTCATAAGGTGATAGATGTTTTCCAAGAGGAATCTTTAGATTTAATTGAAAGTGTAGTAAATAAGGTAGCTAATTTTATTTTAGATAATTATTCAATGGTTAAAGGTGTTAAAGTATTATTAAAAAAACCATGGGCGCCTATAGGAAGACATTTAGACTATGCAGCGGTTGAAATTAATAGAGAGAGACATTTTGCTTATATAGCAATGGGAAGTAATATGGGAAATAAGGAAGAAAACCTTAAAAATGCTATGAAAAAAGTTGAAGAGGTCAATGGAATAAAAATTTCTAAAGTTTCATCTTTTATAGTTACAGAACCATGGGGAAATGAAAACCAGGAAGAATTTTTAAATGGTGCAATTAAAGTAGAAACATATTTAACCCCAAGAGAACTTATGTCTGAACTTCTTAGAATAGAGCATGAACTTGGAAGAGTTAGAGAAATAAAATGGGGACCAAGAATAATAGATTTAGATATTGTTTTATATGATGATATAGTAAGTAATGATGAATTTGTTATATTACCACATCCATTAATGCATTTAAGAGATTTTGTGTTAAAGCCACTAAATGAAATAGCGCCATATGCATTACATCCATTGAAAAATAAAAGAGTTTTTGAATTATTAGATTAAAAAATAAGACATTCAAAATATCTATAATATTTATAGTATATTTTGAGTGTCTTATTTTATTATCTATTAAATTAGTTATTAGAATGAGCTTTATTAATTATATATACACAAAAGGAATAAATATTATTTCGTAGAGGAACATCGGTCATATTTATCATATCCTCTTCTAAATTCCCATCCCAAGGAAAAAGTGTTATAGAGTTTTTATCATAAACATTTATAACATATTTTGAGTTATCATTATCAAATTCAATTATAAGTTTATATTTAACTTGTTCATCTTCTAAATTTAGTTCACTTACATAGTTATCATTATTTAAAGATTCTAAGAAACAAGGTAAAACATCTTCATCTTCTTCTGCAACTTCATGATATTCATAAAAGTTAACATCAAAGACTTTAAGTGAATAGCTTTCATTATTTTTTATTTTTTCGTAAATTTCATTTGAGTAATAATAAAGATTAGGTTTAGTTCTAAGGTTTATGTATTTAGGGTCATTAAAAACACAGCCAGATAGAAGAGTAGTTAATAATATTATATAAATAAACTTTAAGTATTTCATTTCATCCTCCTACAAAATGATTATATAAATAATTATTCTGTAAAAGTATATTTTAGAACAACAGTAATATATAAATAGTTTTTTATTGATTTATGTGCAAGTAAATTATTATGAAATTATATTAAAAGAATATATGATAAAAATATAGTTTATTTAAATATAAAAGTAACAATATGTAATAAAAAGAAAAAAATTATAATAGTATAATTTATAAGCAATATATAGGTAGGGTATTAATGAAAATAATTGCAACTATTGGACCTAATTCATCAAATAGAAAAGTTTTAGCTGAATTAATTAATAATGGTGTAGATATTTTTAGGTTAAACTTTTCTCATTTTTACGAAAGTGAATTTATAAAAATATTGAATGATTCTAGAAGTATAAAAAAAGATATAAGTATTATGGCAGATTTATGTGGGAAGAAAGTAAGAGTAGCTGAAAATTTAAAAAGTGTATTTAAAGTGTATATTAATGATATAGTTTATTTTTGTAGTTCTGATGTATATTCTCTAATTGTTAATAATAATGATAAATCTAAAATTATTCCTCTTAATATAAAATCTGAGGTTATAGAGAAAAATGATATTAAAAAAATATCTATGAAAGATGGAACTATGAATTTTGATATTATTGATAAAGATAAAATATTTTTAAAGGCAATAGCAAAAGACACTGGAGTAGTTAGAGGAGGAAAGGGATGTAATATTCCTGGAGCTGATTTAGGTGAAAATTCATTAAATGATAAGGATAAAGAAAATTTAAAATGGGCTATTGATAATAATATAAATATAATTGGACAATCTTATGTTGAAAGTTCTAGAGATATATCATGTGTGAGAGAATACATAAAAAAAGTTAAAGGAAATCAAAATGATATTAAAATATTTTCAAAGTTAGAAACTATAATAGGATTGAACAATTATAAAGAAATAATGAATTGTAGTGATGGAATTGTTATTGCAAGAGGGGATTTGGTACCGGAATGTGGAATGGAGATTTCTGTAGAACAAGAATTTGAACTATTGAAAAAATTAAGAGATGATAAATATAATAAAGAAATAATAATAGCAACTCATGTGTTGGATAGTATGAAAAGTAGATTAAATAGCAATATAAATGAAATAGAAAGTATATATACATTTATAAATAATGGAGCAACTGGTTTTTTATTAGCTGGAGAAACATCTATTGGTAAATATCCAGTGCAAACAGCTAAATTATTAAATGAATTAATTAAAAGGTATAAAAAGTATTAAGTGTTAAAGTATAGACAAACAATTTCTTCATATGTATTATAAAATAGTACATCTATACTAGGGAGGAAATTTAATGAGTGAACAAGAGAAAAATTTGCGTTGGTACAATTTAGCTATGATGGCTTTTGTATCAGTGTGGGGATTTGGTAATGTTGTAAATAACTTTGCTAATCAAGGATTAACAGTAGTCGTATCATGGGTACTTATAATTGGATTATACTTTGTACCTTATGCATTAATGGTAGGTGAATTAGGGTCTGTTTTTAAAGATAGTAAAGGTGGAGTAAGTTCTTGGATAAGAGGAACTTTTGGAACTACTTTAGCTTATTTTGCAGGATGGACATATTGGGTAGTTCATATACCATATTTAGCACAGAAGCCACAAGCGGCTTTAATAGCATTAGGATGGACTGTGAAGCAAGATGGTAACTTTATAAAAGGAATGGATCCATTAATGGCTCAATTATTAACATTAGCAGTATTTTTATTCTTTTTATGGGTTGCTTCAAGAGGGGTAACATCTTTAAAGATGATAGGAACAATAGCAGGTACATCAGTATTTGTTATGTCTCTTTTATATGTTGTATTAATGTTAGCTGCACCGTCAATTAGAGGAATAGAATCAGCAACAGTAGATTTTAGTATTAAAAATATGATGCCAAACTTTAATTTTTCATATTTTACAACATTATCAATGTTAGTTTTTGCAGTTGGAGGAGCTGAAAAAATATCTCCATATGTAAATGATATGAAAAAGCCAAGTAAAGATTTCCCTAAGGGAATGATTACGTTAGCTATAATGGTTGCAGTATCTGCATTACTTGGTTCTATAGCAATGGCAATGATGTTTGATGCTAATAATATACCATCAGATTTAAAAATGAATGGTCAATATTATGCATTCCAAATGCTAGGTGAATATTATGGAGTTGGAAAATTATTTATAGTAATTTATGCATTAGCTAATTTCTTAGCTCAAATATCTGCTTTAGTATTCTCTATAGATGCTCCACTAAAAGTTCTTTTAGCTGATGGAGATAGAAAGTTTATACCTAAAGCATTAACTAAGACTAATAAATACGGTGCGCCTATTAATGGATATATAATGACAGCTATATTAGTTGGGATATTAATAATAGTGCCAGCTCTTGGAATTGGAGATATGAACTCTTTATTTGATTGGTTACTTCAATTAAATTCTGTAGTTATGCCAATGAGATATCTTTGGGTATTCTTAGCGTTTATAGGGCTTAAAAAAGCAGCTGATAGATATAAATCAGATTATAAATTTGTAAAAAATGACAAATTTGCTATGGGAATTGGAATTTGGTGTTTTGCATTTACTGCATTTGCTTGTATAATGGGTATGTTCCCAAGTGGTGTTGAAACATTTTCTGGTGATTGGTGGTTCCAAGTATCATTAAATGTTATTACACCATTTGTATTGATTGGATTAGGATTTATACTACCTATGATAGCTAAAAAAACTAATGGAAATTCTGGAGATACTGTGAAGTCAAAAGATATTGCATAATTTTACAGCAAAATAAGTAAAGATTATTAACAAAAACCATAAAGAGTATTAATAACCTCTTAACAAAATAATTAATAACTTATATTGCAAAAGTAATTAATAGATAGTATAATGATAACATAAGTTAAATATTATAGTATAAATGAGGTTGAGTTACATGAATAATTTAAAATCTATATTGTGGACGATAGTTGGAATAGGAATTTTCATTGCGATAATTAGATTTTTTATATACCTTTTACCTTTTATTATAGTAGCAGGATTAGTAGCTTATATAATATTTAAGGGTAAAATGGCTTTTGCAAAGAAAAAATATAAGAATGAAGCATATAATTCTTATAATCAAAGTCAAAATCAAAATGTTTATGAAAAAAGTAGTATAGATGATAGTAATGGAGAAGTAATTGATGTAGATTATAAGGAAGTAGATTAATAATATTTAGGGATATTATTAAAAGAAATCACGACTTATATTTATAATAAAAAGTTAAATAAGATAATAATAGTACTAAACTAGAATACAATAAAATATAAAAAATAAAAAATTCAGTAATGATAAGTTACTGAATTTTTTTTATTTAATAATATATGAAATAAGATTATTCTATGAATAAAATGCAAGAAAAAATAATATTAATTCATAAATTCTTATAAAATTTTATTTTAATATAGGATAAATAGATAAAAATGCAAGAATTTGAATATATTCTATCAAAAAAACTTTAAAACAATAGGAATATATGGTATAATTGTTAATTATATAAATAATTACTAATAAGGGGGCTATATTTATGGAAAAAATTAAAATGACAACTCCATTAGTTGAAATGGATGGAGATGAAATGACTAGGGTTATTTGGAGTATGATAAAAGAGGAGCTATTAAATCCATTTATCGATTTAAAAACTGAATATTATGATTTGGGGATAGAATATAGAAATGAGACTGATGACAAGGTAACAGTTGAAGCTGCAGAGGCTATAAAGAAGTACGGAGTGGGAGTAAAATGTGCTACTATAACTCCAAATGCAGATAGAATAAAAGAATATAATTTAAAAGAAATGTGGAAAAGTCCTAATGGAACTATAAGAGCAATTTTAGATGGAACAGTTTTTAGAGCTCCAATCACAGTTAGTTCAATAAAACCTTTTGTTAGAACATGGGAATCACCAATTACAATAGCTAGACATGCTTATGGTGATATTTATAAAAATGTTGAAATGAAAATTGAAGGAAAAGGGAAAGCGGAATTAGTTTTTACTGATGAAGAGGGAAGAGAAAGTAGAGAAACTATTCATGAGTTTAAGGATAGTGGCGTAGTAATGGGAATGCACAATACTAATAAATCTATATCTAGTTTCGCTAGAAGTTGCTTTAATTTTGCATTAGATACAAAGCAAGATATATGGTTTGCATCTAAAGATACTATCTCTAAGAAATATGATCATACTTTTAAAGATATTTTTAATGAAATATTTGAGGAAGAATATAAAGAAAAATTTAAAGAAGCTAATATTGAATATTTTTATACATTAATTGATGATGCAGTTGCAAGAGTTATTAAATCTAAGGGTGGATTTATTTGGGCTTGTAAAAATTATGATGGAGATGTTATGAGTGATATGGTTGCAACAGCATTTGGATCTCTTGCAATGATGACCTCTGTTTTAGTGTCACCAGAAGGATATTATGAATATGAAGCAGCACATGGAACAGTACAAAGACATTATTATAAACACTTAAAAGGTGAAGAAACTTCAACAAATTCAATGGCAACTATCTTTGCATGGACAGGTGCATTAAGAAAAAGAGGAGAATTGGATGGAAATGATGAATTAGTTGCTTTTGCAGATAAGTTAGAGAAAGCTTCATTACAAACAATTGAAGAGGGAGTAATGACTAAAGATTTAGCAATGCTTACTGATTTGAAAGAAGTTAAAACTGTTAACACATATGAATTTATTAAAGAAATAAGAAATAGATTAGAATAAAATACAGAAAATGGTTACGCCTCCGGGGTCAATCCAATATTTGGATGGACCCCGGAGGCGTAACCATATATTGGATTCTTATTGAGAGCATAATTTGCTATGGAAAGCATAAAATAAGCGTAAAAGTAGCAAAGGAGGGAAGATGAATGTCACATAAAAATAATAAAAATTCAAAGGATAATAAAAAGTCAGGTCAAAAGACTAAGGCTGAATTACAAAAAATGAGAGTAGAAACTGCTAATGAAGTTGGATACTCTAAGGAATCAAGAAAATTAGGTAAAGACCAACCAAGACCAGATAGTGCACAAAAGATAGGTCAATAATATGGTAATTAAATTTTGGTAATGATAATATTAAACTTTAAAAATACATAGTGAATAGTAAAAAAGGAGTGTTTAGCAAGAAACACTCCTTTCGCTTAATATATTAAACTATGAAATTAATATAAAAATTATATAAAATTATATATAATTTTTATATAAATCAGGTTGCTTTTAATTTTTAAAATGCCCAATTTCCATTAGAGAAAATTTGAATAGTTTCTCCATTTTTATTAATACCAGTGATTTCAAGATCGCTAGTTCCAATCATAAAGTCAACATGAATAACTGAATTGTTAACACCTATTTTTTCTAGTTCTTCTTCAGAATATTTATCTGCATCTTTTACACAAGACTCATAAGCTCTACCAAAAGCTAAGTGACAAGCTGCATTTTCATCGAATAATGTGTTAAAGAATATTAGTTTTGAGTTAGAAATAGGTGAGTCATAAGGAACAAAAGCAACTTCTCCTAGATACTTAGCACCTTCATCACTATCAAGCATTTGCTTTAATACATCATAACCAGTTTCAGCAGTAAAATCTACAGCTTTACCATCTTTAAAAGTAATAGAGAAATTATCTATTAAATTTCCACCATAGCTTAATGGTTTAGAAGAGTAAACTACGCCATTAACTCCTGTTTTCTTAGGTAAAGTAAAGACTTCTTCAGTTGGCATATTTGCATTAAAAGGTATTCCTTTAACGTCACCTTCAGAACCACCAGCCCAAATATGACCTTCTGGAAGTTCGATGTTTAAATCAGTTCCGTTTGAAGATTTTAAATGTACACTTTTAAAATTATTATCATTCATAAATTTAATTTTTTCTTCTAAGTAAGCATTATGTTTTTCCCAAGCGTTTACTGGATTTTCAGTATCAACTCTTACTGTTTTAAATATAACATTCCATAAAGATTCCATAGCCTCTTCATCACTTACATTAGGGAATACTTTTTTAGCCCATGAAAGTGTAGGAACTGATAACACGCACCAACGACATTTATTAGACATAGAGTTATCATAATATTCTTTTAAAGCTGTAGTTCTAGCTTTTTGAGATGTACCTATTTTGTCAACTGAAACACCTTTTAATCCATCAGGATCACTTGCAGCTATTGAAATAAAACAAGCACCTTGTCTAGCATAATAATTATATCCTTCAGCCATCCAAGCAGGATAATCAGCGATAGTTTCTAAAGAACTATTTTCTAATTTTATTTTAGTTAGTTGTTGATCACCATAATGTACAACTACATCTTTAGCACCAGCTTTGTAAGCTTCTTCTGCAATAAGTCTAGCAAATTCTGCAGTTTCAATTGGTGAAGTAATAACTAATATATTATCTTTTTGAATATTAACTCCTGTATTTACAGCTAACTCAGCATATTTTTTTAATAAATTTTTATCCATATATAGCCCTCCTACATTGTTTGTTATAGTAAATTATACCACATATTTATATGAATTAAATAAGTTTAATATATACTTTAATTATTTGTAGTAATTATATTATTTATTATTTCTTATAAAAAAGATTATAATTTACATTTTTAATGGGGTAATAAACTTGTAAGAAAGCATAAAAATAACTATAATTATTACTACATATATAATATGAAAAGGAAGAGAACCAATGAAAAATTTATTAATTAACTTAGTAGAAAAAAATAAAAAATATACACAAGATGGTAAACTTGCATCATATATACCAGCTCTTTTAAAAGCAAATAGCGAAGATTTAGGGCTATGTGTATATGATATAAAAAACAATGAAGAATACTGGGCTGGAGAAAGTGATGTTAAGTTCACTATTCAAAGTATTTCAAAGGTTGTTAGTTTAATAATTGCACTTAATGATAATGGTAGAGAAAACGTATTTAAAAAAGTAAACGTTGAGCCAACAGGAATGGGATTTAATAGTATAGTAAACTTAGAAATAAGAAATCAAGATAGACCATATAATCCAATGATTAATGCTGGAGCTATAGTAACAACATCTCTTATTTTTGGTGAAAATGAAGAGCATAAATTACAAAGAATACTAAACTTTTTAAGAAGAGCAACTAATAATCCTACAATAGATATAAATAGAGAAATATATGAAAGTGAAAAAGCAACAGGAGATAGAAATAGATCATTAGCCTACTTTATGAAAAGTTCTAATATATTAGAAGGAAACGTAGAAGAAGTATTAGACCTTTACTTTAAACAATGTTCAATTGAAGCTACAGCTAAGGATTTAGCAAGATTTTCAGCTGTAATTGCAAATGATGGAATAGCACCTTGGAATGATGAAGTTTTAGTTTCAAGAGAAATTTGTAGAATAGTTAAAACAATAATGGTTACTTGCGGAATGTATGATGCATCAGGAGAATTTGCAGTACATGTTGGAGTTCCAGCAAAATCAGGGGTTGGAGGAGGAATAATTGCTACAGTTCCTAGAAGATTTGGAATAGGTATATATGGTCCAGCTTTAGATAGTAAAGGAAATAGTATTGGTGGAATACATATATTAAAAGATTTATCTGAAGAATTAGAACTTAGTATATTTTAATGTAAATATGTTATAATTACTAAATAATAGTTAAAAAATATATAAAGAGAAACACTGGAGGAAAGAATGGAAAGATTACTGATTTTAGATTCAAACAGTTTACTTAATAGAGCATTTTATGCAATACCACCATTAACAAATAGTGAAGGAATTCATACTAATGCAGTTTATGGATTTACAAATATGCTATTTAAAATGAAGGAAGAAATAAAGCCAGATTACATAGTTGCAGCTTTTGATAGAAAAGCTCCAACATTTAGACATAAAGAATATGAAGATTATAAAGCTGGTAGAAAAAAGATGCCTCCAGAATTAGCAGAACAATTTCCACTTATTAAAGAAGTACTTAACTTATTGGCAATTAATATTTATGAAATAGATGGATTTGAGGCAGATGATATAATAGGAACATTAGCTAAGTTTGCTGAAAGTAATGGAATTGAAGTTTTCATAGTAACAGGAGATAGAGATGCTCTTCAACTTGCTACTGATAACATTAAAGTAGTAATTACTAAAAAAGGTGTTACAGAAACAGCTGTATATAATAGAGAAGCTTTTGAAGCTGAATTTGGTGTTACACCAACTCAATATATAGATGTAAAAGGTCTTATGGGAGATAAGTCAGATAATATTCCAGGAGTACCAGGGGTAGGAGAGAAGACAGCATTTAAACTTATTTCAACTTATGGTTCTATGGAAGGAGTACTTTCACATATTGATGAAATAAGTGGTAAAAAACTTAAGGAAAACTTAGAAACTTATAGTGAACAAGCAATTTTCAGTAAAAAGCTTGCTACAATTATGACTGAAGTTCCTATAGAATTCGACTTAGAAGATATTAAAAGCCAAGAAAACTATAATAGAGAAGAACTTAAGAAATTATTATTTAAACTTCAAATGAAATCTTTACTAGCAAAATTACCTGGTGAAGATGTTGAAGAGGAAGAAGAAGTAGCAAAAGTAGAGATTAATGAAGTAAATACATTAGATGGTCTAAAAGAAGCTTTAAAAGAAAAAGAAAATATTGCTTTTATAGCATATAGCACATCTAACGCTAATCTTTATTCTAAAATTGAATTAGATAAATTATATTTAAACTATGGAGAAAAAGTTAGTCTAATTGATTTTAAAATAATAACTATGGAGAATCCAACTGAGGCTATAAATACATTAAAGACTTTTATGGAAAATGAGAAGATAGCTAAAGTAATACATGATGGTAAAAACTTAGTAACTATACTAACTAAAATGAATATCGAAATAAAAGAATTCATATTTGATACTGTAGTAGCTGCTTATCTTATAGATTCTGCTAAAAGTAATTATCCTTTAGAAACTTTAATTAATGAATATTTAATGAAGGAAGTTAAGGGAGAAAATGAAGAGTTAATTTGTAATGCTATTTCAAATATGAAAGAGCTTTATGAATATTTAAAAGAAAGAATAAATAAAGAAGGAATGGATGAACTTTATTATGAAGTTGAGCATCCACTTATATCTATTTTATCAAGTATGGAAGCTATAGGATTTAAGGTGAATAGAGAAAAACTTGATGAACTTGCTGTTAAATTTAAAGAAGAAATATCTACAACAGAAAAAGAAATATATGAGCTTTGTGAAGAGGAGTTTAACATAAGTTCACCAAAGCAGTTAGGAAAAATTCTTTTTGAAAAATTAGATTTACCAGTAGTTAAAAAGACTAAAACAGGATATTCAACTAATGCAGAAGTATTAGAAAAACTAATGGATAAACATCCTGTTATAGAAAAAATTATTTACTATAGACAAATAACAAAGCTTAACTCTACATATGTAGAAGGACTTAAGAACGTTATAGATGAAGATGGAGCTATTCATTCAAGCTTTAATCAAACTGTTACTACAACAGGTAGATTATCAAGTACAGAGCCAAATCTTCAAAATATACCTGTTAAATATGAAATGGGTAGAGAGATAAGAAAAGTATTTATACCAAAGGAAAGTACAGATGTATTATTATCTTGTGACTACTCTCAAATAGAGCTTAGAGTACTTGCACATATGTCAGATGATAAGAATATGATAGATGCATTTAATCACCATAGTGATATTCATACTAAAACTGCATCAGAAGTGTTTAAAGTTCCAGTTGATGAAGTTACATCTCTTATGAGAAGTAGAGCAAAGGCTGTTAACTTTGGAATAGTATATGGAATAAGTGACTTTAGTCTTTCTCAAGACTTAAAGATAACTAAAAAAGAAGCTTCAGAATATATGGAGATTTACTTTGATAGATATCCAAAAATAAAAGGATATTTAGAAAGTGTTAAAGAAGAGGCAAAAGAAAAAGGTTATGTTTTAACAGTATTAAATAGAAGAAGATTTATACCAGAAATAAAATCTTCAAATAAAATTGTTAAAGCACTTGGGGAAAGATTAGCTATGAATGCACCAATTCAAGGAAGTGCAGCAGATATTATTAAATTAGCTATGGTTAAGGTTTATAATAGACTAAAGAAAGAAAATTTAAACAGTGAAATGATTCTTCAAGTACACGATGAACTTATTTTAAATGTTAAAGAAAATGAATTAGAAGTTGTTAAAGCATTAGTAAAAGAAGAGATGGAAAATGTACTAAAGATGTCAGTTACATTAGAAGTTGATACAAATATAGGTAATACATGGTATGATGCAAAATAGGGGGTAAATATGATTAAGATAGGATTAACAGGAGGGATAGGGTCAGGAAAAAGTACCGTATCATTTATGTTAAAGGAAGCTGGATTTAATATAATAGATGCAGATGTAATAGCTAGAGATGTACTTGTTAAATATCCAGAAATATTAGAAAGAGTTAAAGTAGAATTTGGATCAGGATTCTTTGATTGGAGAGGTGATTTCCGAAGAAAGGAATTTGGAAACCATATATTTAGATTTCCTAAACAAAGAAAAAAATATGAAGAGATAATATTACCATATATAAAAAGAGAAATATATGAGAATATAGATAAATTAGAAAAGAAAAAAGCGGATTTTGTTATTGTAGATGCACCTACATTAATAGAGAATGATTTGCATAAAGATATGGATTATGTTATCTTAGTTTGGGTAGATAATAATACGCAAATTCAAAGAGTAAGATCAAGAGATACATTATCTAGAGATGAGGCTATAAATAGAATTAATGCTCAAATGCCTTTAGATAGGAAAAAAGATTTTTCTAATATAATTATAGAAAATAATGATACTTTATCTAAGACTAAAGAGCAAGTTGACTTACTAATAGAGTTTTTAAAGTCTATTTAATCTATTTAAAAGTAGGGAGAGGGAATGAAGTTTAAAAAAATTATAATATGGCTTATAGTTGCCATTGTGATTTTAGTTGGTGGAAAGTATAGTATCAAAAAGTATCTATATCCATACAAGTATCGAGAAATAGTAGATAAATATAGCTATGAATACAATTTAGACCCATTTTTAGTTTTAGCAGTTATAAAGACAGAAAGTAATTTTAATACAGATGCTGAATCAAGTAAGGGAGCTAAGGGGTTAATGCAGATTATGGATTCCACTGGAGAATGGATTGGAAGCAAGTTAGAAGTTGATAATTTTAATACTAATATGCTTTATGAACCCGAAATTAATATTGAATTTGGATGTTGGTATTTAAATAACTTGCTAAAAGAGTTTGGCGATTTAAGTTTAGCATTAGCAGCTTACAATGGTGGAAGTGGTAATGTAACAAAATGGCTTAATGATCCAGAGTATTCAAGTGATGGAGAAAACTTAACATACATTCCTTTTAAAGAAACGAAAAAGTATGTTGATAAGGTTAGCACACGATATAATGTTTATAAATTTCTTTATGAGTAAAAGGAAGCCTAAAGAGGCTTCTTTTTTTCAGTTGTTACTTGTCATTGTATAAATTACTTCTCAATTTATACGTAATTGTGTTATAATCGTTAAGATAATTTTGAAAAGGTGTGAAATAATATGAAAGAAAAGGTAGAGTTTAAAGGTAGCGTAGTTTTAAACCCGGTACCAGTTGTTTTAATAACATCTAAAAATAAAGAAGGAAAAGAAAATGTTTTTACAGTGGGATGGATTGGAACAGTTTGTACGAAACCACCTATGTTATCAATATCTATTAGGCCAGAAAGGCTATCTTATGAATATATAAAAGAAACTATGGAGTTTACAGTTAACTTACCAAGTACAAAGATGACAAGAGCTGTTGACTATTGTGGAGTAAGACCAGGTCGTAAGTTTGATAAGATAAAAGAAATGAATTTTACAATGAGAGAAGGAAGCAATGTTAATGTTTCATATATAGATGAATGTCCTGTTTCTATAGAGTGTAAAGTAAAAAGTATAATTCCTCTTGGAACTCATGATCTGTTTATTGCAGATGTAGTTGGTTCCCATATAGATAAAGAATTAATAGATGAAAAAGGGAAAATACACTTTGAGGAAGCTGATTTAATTACATATTGTCATGGTGAATATTTTAAAATGGATACCGAAGCTTTAGGTAAGTTTGGATATTCTGTAGCTAAAAATCCTGTAGTTAAAGAGAAAAGTAAAAAAGAAAGTACTAAGAAAGATATTAGTTCAGATAGTAAAAAGAAAGCTAAAGAAAAATCTAATACGAGTAGTAGAGCAGATAAGGTTTCTAAAAAAAGTTTTAAGAATAAAAAGAATGATAAAAATAAAGGTAAGAAAAATTTTAGTACAAAGAAAAGTACTAAGAGTATAAATAAAAAAGCAAGTAAAACTAAATAAGGAAAGGTTGATTTTATGTTTATAATTTCTTATAAATTACCATATGAAAAGTTAGATGCTACAATTGAACTTCTAGCTATAAATGATATATATAATGTTTTTTATGAAAATCCATTAGAAATAACAACAGATAATTATGGATATGGATATTTAGAGAAAGAGGATGAAGAAATAATTCTTAAGGTTGCTTTTGAAGGTGAAAAAGAAGGATTAGATGAGTTTAAAGATAATTTAAAAGCAATTTTAAAAATGGATTACATAAATGTTGAAGAAAATAATTATGATTATGCTACATATGATTTTCCAGCAATACATTTAGATGAAAAATATGTTATAGCAAGTCCAGATGAAGAGTTTGAAGGGAAAACAAAAATTAATTTCATTTCACAAGGGGCTTTTGGTACTGGATTGCATGAAACAACTCAAGACATATTAAAATTAATTTTAAATACATTAGATATGAAAGAAAAGTCAGTATTAGATATTGGAACAGGTTCAGGAATATTATCTATTGCAGCTTCTATGGCAGGGGCTTCAAAGATTGTAGCTGTTGATATAAGAGACGTTGAAGATGAAGTAATGCTAAATGCCTCATTAAATAATTTAAACAATATAGAAGCTGTTATTGGGAATATATTAGATGATGAGACTTTAGTTAAGGATAATTTTGATTGGATATTCATAAACATTGGAGGCGAAGAAACTAAAATGTTTATGAAGTATATAAAAGAGCATTTAAATGATAATGGCAATATATTAGTTTCAGGACTTGTTGAATGGAGTTTTGATGAGGTTAAGGAAAATATAGAAAGTTACGGTTTTAAGCTTATAAGCAAGCATCAAACTAATGAGTGGGTTACTGCAGTTTTTAATTAATATTTTATAAAAAAATGCTATGCAAATTTTAAATTTGCATAGCATTTTTTTAGTATCTAGAATATCTACGTCTTCTATTTCTTCTACGTCTCTTTGAATTAATTATTAATTTAATTACAACAAATATTAATACGATTATTAATATTGTTATTAATAAAGCAAGAGCATATACTCCAATGTTAGCTTTTAATATTTGTCCTACACTTAAAGTGATAGAACCTTTAACTGTTTCACTATGATTTCCAGCAGTGAAAGTTAAATCAACATTATTATCTGAAGCTACTTTCCAAGCATCTAATTCATTAGATGGAACTTCAATTTTAGCATTTTTATCATTAAAGTCATTCTTGTAGTATTCAACATCTTGATCTAATATAACTGGTGCAGTTATAGTTTTTATAGGTCCGAAGAATTTAAATAATTTATAATTTAAATCTACAGTTGAAATTTCGTCTCCAGTTGATTTATAAGTTGTTTTTTGGGCATCATAGCTATAGTTTGCAACGGCTTCAGTATCATGGAATACATTCATTCCATCAGCCCCATATTCAGAACCAAGTACTACAGTAATTAAATTTCTACCATTTCTATTATAGAATCCTACAAAGCAATGACCAGCTTGAGTTTCGTTACCAGTTTTACCACCAATATTACCATCTACACCAAGAATTTTATTTCTTGTTTCAATATAGATTTTTTTACCATCTAATGAAACAGAAGTTTTATCTATTCCACTAGCTTCTCTTACCCAATCATTTTGAAAAGCTGCCTTAGCAATAAGAGCTAAATCATAAGCAGTAGTAACATTATGATTGTTAGGATCTGTTTCTAATCCATTTGGACTAACGAAGTGAGTGTTTACAGCACCAAGTTCTTGGGCTCTTTGATTCATTAGTGCACAAAAAGCATCAACAGAGCCAGCAACAGATTCAGCCATCATTACAGCAGCATCATTTGCTGAATATACCATTACAGCATCCATAACTTCATCTGCAGTTAAAGTATCACCAGCTTTAGCTGTGTTACCTATAAAATTAGTTAATGAAGTTTCAGTAACAGCAGCAGATACATCAGTATAAGAAATTATATCGCTTTTATTTTTGTTTTCTGCAAAAAGTAAAGATGTTAATAACTTTGTTGTACTAGCTGGTGAACGTTGAACATCAGCATTTTTAGAGTAAATTATTTCACCAGTATCCATATCCATTGTTATAGCAGAAGCTCCTATTATTTGAGGTTCTGTAGCAGCAAATGCAATAGTTGTATTAAAAAATGGTGCTACTAAAGTTAAGCAAATAACTAACGTTAGTGCTCTAAAAAATTTTTTTGACATAAATCTCCCCGTCCTTCTTTATAAGTAAATAATTTTTAAATTTTTTATTTAGTATTTAATCTAGTAATCATAACTTCTTTAGCTTTTAGTTCTAAGCTATCATCTAGTTTCTCTAATGCCACCTCTGAATATTTAATTTCAAGTGCCATTTTAATAAATCTATCTGCAAGTTCAGGGTTTTTTGCTAAAAGTGAACCATGGAAGTAAGTGCAGTAAGTATTTTTATAGATACATCCTTCATAGCCATCAGAACCATTATTTCCATATCCGTGTATGCATTTACCTAATGGTTTAAGACCATTAAGGTAAGTTCTACCAGAGTGGTTTTCAAAGCCAACATAAGTTTCATTGAAGTCTTCATTGTATATTACAGTATCTCCAATAAATCTAGTATCACCGGCTTCCGTATATATATCTAGAATACCTAAACCTTCAATTCTTTCACCGTTTGGAGCAGTATAATATTTTCCTAGTAATTGATAACCACCACAAATAGCTATTAAAACCTTACTATCATTGATATATCTAGATAATTCTTCTTTTTTATTGTTCATTAAATCATCAGAAACTATTGATTGCTCATAGTCTTGACCACCACCGAAGAATACAATGTCATATTCATCAGCATTAAATTCATCGTTTAAAGAAACATTTACTATATTAACCGTAATCCCACGTTCTTCAGCTCTATGTTTTAAAATTAATATGTTACCCACATCTCCATAAACATTTAAAAGATCTGGATAAAGATGACAAATATTTAATTCCATAAGCTCCTCCTATATTACCAAAGGTTTTTAATATATCCTTTAGAGTGTAAATACTTTCTATAGTTTATCATTGCAGTATAAGTAGCTAAAATATACAGCTTTTTATTTTTACCATTTCTAATTTTAGCTGTTAGATTTTCATAATCTTCTTCAATGACAAGCTTTGAAGATGCTATACCAGCAGTTTTAAGTCTTACTGCCATATCAAAAGCTCTAAGTCCAGATACATATACTTCATCTAAATCAGCATCTTTTAAATTTTCAAAATTAACATCCCAGATCCAAGATACATCTCTACCATCTGCATAATTATCATTAAGTAGGAATGCACATGAGAAAGAATCTTTATTAAGACATAAAGTGTCTAATGCCTGATTATATCCAGCAGGATTTTTAACAAGTATAATTTTAACTTCTTTATCATCGATGTTTATTATTTCTTGTCTTCCAAAACTAGAACTTTGACTTTCTAAAGATTTTTTTATTGTACTGTTATCAACATCAAGTTCCTTTGCAATAGAATAAGCACAAAGAGCATTATAAATATTATAAACTCCAGATTGTCCAAGATAAATCTCAGTATCTCCAAACTTTACAGTTGAACTTTCAGCTGTTAGCTCTAGAATTTCATCTACACCATATTTTATAGATGGATGAGTATAACCACAGCCTGTACAGTAGTAATCACCTAAATGATTATATGTAACAAAATTATAACTATAAGGAGTTTTGCAGAATTTACAGAATTTTGAGTCTGCATTTACATCTATAGTTTTATTTTCATTTATTGGAGTTTTAAATCCATAGAAAATTAATTCGTTTTTAACATCTAACTTTCCAAGAAGAGACTCGTCTCCATTAAGAACAAGCTTACTTTCAGGAACAAGAGTTATACCTTCTAAAATTTTAGTTAATGTAGTATATACCTCTCCATATCTGTCAAGCTGATCTCTGAAAAGATTAGTAACTGTTATTATTTCAGGAGTAATATATTTTGTAATATATTTTAAATTCGCTTCGTCTACTTCAATAATTGCATATTTATTTTCATCTTTGTTGAAAAATTTATAGTTCTCTACAAATGTAGTAACTATACCAGGGTAAAGATTTGCACCTGTATTGTTAGTTATAACAGAATATCCTTTTTCTTTAATGATGTTATAAATCATGCTTGTAGTAGTAGTTTTACCATTAGTTCCTGTAACTAAAACTACTTTATATCCTTTAGAAACTTTAGCTAATATATTGCTATCTAGCTTTAAAGCTACTCTCCCAGGAAAAGTAGTTCCACCTTTTAAAATGGTTTTAGTAAGAAATAATGTGAATTTTGTTGCTAATATACTTAGAATTGACTTAATACTAATTTCCTTCACCACCTACAATAATTTATTTACATTATTAACAATAATATTGAAATATAAACATTTAATAGCAAAGATTAAATTATAGTGAATATTATTCAATATTCATTTTAATTTTTAACATATCTCCTTTAAATGACATATCAATACTAAAATAGTATAACACAAAGTTACGCTTTAACAAATCCATCTTTGTATTATATTTGAGCTAAATTAAAAATTTTTAATAAAAAAAGTTAAATTGTAAAAAAATAATTAAAAACATCAGTTTATAATTGACACCATTAAAGTGTAGGGTAATAATATAATCAAAAAACTGAAAAGAGGAAAATAGTTTTGAAGAGATTTTGTTTTATAGATACAGAGGGAAAAGAAATTAAGTGTTATAAATGGACTACAACTGAAAAGGTAAAAGGAGTAGTACAAATTGTTCATGGTATGACGGAATATGCTTTAAGATATGATTATTTTGCAAAGAAGCTGTGTGAAAATGGATATATTGTTTATTCTCATGATCAAAGAGGACATGGAGAAACATCAATAGAGGATAAAGAAAGAGGTTATATCGCTGATAATGAAGGCTTTGATATTTTAGTTGAAGATGTTAAAGAGTTAACAGATATAATAAAAGAAGAAAATCCTAACATACCTATAATATTGTTTGCACATAGTATGGGTTCATTTGTTACTCAAAGATACATAGAATTATATGGAGATAAAATTAATGGAGTAATTTTATCAGGAACTAATGGTAGACCAGATAAAATTACTAAGCTTGGAATTTTGATTTCGAAAATTGAAATTATGTTAAGAGGGAGAAAAGCAAAGAGTAAATTAATGGATAAATTATCATTTGGGAATTTTAATTCTAATTTTAAACCAAATAGAACAGGTTATGATTGGTTGTGTTCAGTAGAAGAAGAAGTGGATAAGTATATGGAAAGCAGTATGTGTGGATTTATTTGTACAACATCATTTTATTATGATTTAATTAGAGGATTATGGAAAATAAATAAGAGAGAAAATTTAGAAAAAATACCTAAAAATTTACCAATATTTATTTTTGCAGGTGATAAAGACCCTGTGGGTAAGTTTGGAAAGGGTATAATTAGGTTGTATAATGATTATAAAGAATTAGGAATATCAGATTTAAAATATAAATTATACAAAAATGGAAGACATGAAATGTTAAATGAAAAAAATAAAGATGAAGTCATTCAAGATTTAATAGAATGGATTAATGATAAAGTTAAGTAATATATAAACAGTTAATGATAGGTAAACATTATTTCTTATTATGAAACATATATTTTAATTAGTAATAATAAGAGGTGATGAAAATGAAAAAGAAAGTGAAAGTAAAAAAGGCTCCTAAGGGAAAAAGAAAAAATATTATTAAAGAAATATTTTGTGTAAACAATAAGTTCGACTTTAAGGGGTTGTTAAAGAATATTTTAATAGCTGTTGGTGGAGGACTACTAGTAGGATTTATTACAAGAAATTCAATAAATGTTTATGATACATTGAAAAAAAGTTTCTTGACGCCTCCTAATAGTGTTTTTCAAATAGTATGGCTTGTATTGTATACAGTAATAGGTATTGCAGCATATAGGATATACATGAATAATAAGGCTGAAAGAAATGATTATAACGGATACTTTTATTATTTAGTACAGCTATTAATAAATTTTTTATTGGCTATAATATTTTTAAATTTAAGATTATATGGAATCTCTTTTATCTTGATAATAATTTTATTGCTTTTAATTATAATTACTACTATAAAGTTCTTTAAAGTTGATAAAATAGCAGGTGTATTGATGATACCTTATATAGGTTGGGTAGTTTTTGCCTCATATTTAACATTTTATATTTGGATGTTTAATGAGATGTAGGAATTTAATTTGAATTATGAAAATAAATAGGATAAAATATAAATCTGGTAATGTATTAATACAGGTTTAAGGAGAAGAGTATTTTGAAAAAAGTAATTATAGCAGAAAAACCATCAGTAGCTAAGAATATTGCAGACGCATTTAAGATAAAGACAAGAAGAGATGGTTATTATGAGGGCGAAGATTATTTAGTTACATGGGCTTTTGGACATTTACTTCAATTATATGATGCAAAGGATTATGATGAAAATATGAAGGGGTGGAGAATGGAGAAGTTTCCATTCATACCTGAAGAATTTAAATACAAAGTTAAATGTGATAATGTAAATAGAGCTGTTACAGATAAAGGTGCTGAGAAGCAAATTAATATAATAAAAGGATTAATAGATAGAGATGATGTTGATGGAGTTATCTCTGCTACAGACTACGATAGAGAGGGTCAAGTAATATCAGATGAACTGTTTATTCATTATGAAATAAAGAAACCCATATATAGACTTTTACTTAATGAATGGACAGAAGATGAAGTTAAAAAAGGAATGTCCAATTTGAAGCTGAATAGTGAAATGAAATCACTTCAAGATGCTGGTATTGGAAGACAATTAGCTGATTGGACAATAGGAATTAATTTAACTTCAGTTGCAACTTTACGTTACGGAGCAAGTGAAAAAAAGACTATCAATATTGGAAGAGTATTACTTCCAACATTAAAAATTATATATGATAGAGATAAGGAAATTGAAAATTTTAAAGAATCTTCTTACTATAAATTATTAATTAGTTTAAAATCTAAAGATAACATAGAGTTTGAAAGTATTTATTATGAAAATTCTTCTGAAAAGTTTGAAAAAAAAGATTACCTAGATAATTTAAGTAAGATATTAAAAGAAAAACAAGCAGTAGTTGTAGATAAGGAAATAGAAAAGAAGAGGGAGTACCCACAGAGTCTTTTTAATCTTTCTAACTTACAAGGATATATTACTAGCAAATATAAAGGATGGACTTCAGATAAAGTACTTAAAGTTGCTCAGGGATTATATGAAAAGAAACTTATAACTTATCCTAGAACAGCAAGTAGTGTTTTAGAAGAAAGTTTAGTTGATAAAGCAAGAAAAGTATTGGAAACACATAAAAAGGGATTACCTTATGAAAATCAAATTAAGTTTGTACAATCAAAAAGAGTATTTGATAACTCAAAGGTAGAAAGCCATAGTGCAATAACTCCTACTTATGTTATTCCTAAGGGATTAACTACAGAGGAACAACATGTTTATAATGCTATTAAGAATAGATTTATTATGCAATTTATGCCTGTAGCAGAATTTGAAGAAACTAAAATAACTTTAAAAGTTAATGATGAGTTATTAAAAGGTGAATTTATTTCAAAAGGTAAAGTTGAAATAATAAAAGGATGGAGGATTGTTGAAAAAATAGAAACAAAGGATACTATCCTTCCTTTAGTTGAAAAGGGCGAAAATTTAGATATTGTAGATAGTAAAGTGAATAAAGTAACTAAAAAACCACCTAAGTATCATACTGAAAAAACACTTTTAAGGGTTATGGAAACTTGCGGGAAATCTTTTAAGGAAGAAAAAGATGAAAATTCAGATGATGAGAGTAATTCAGATGAAATGATGCAAGCAATTTTAAGTGGATTCAGTATAGGAACTCCTGCAACTAGAGCAGAAACTATAAAAAAGCTTAAAGATATTGGATACATAAAAACAAAGGGAAAAAGTTTAACAACTACGGAATTAGGGAGAACTATAGTAGAAATATTTCCAGCAAAAGAGCTTTTAGATTTAGAATATACAGGGAGACTAGAAAAGACATTATCGGATATAGAAAAAGGTAAGTTCAAAAAAGAAGATTTTCTAAATTTAATATTTGATTTTACTAGGAGTTCTGTTGAAAAGATAAAAAATGATACTTCTATGCTTTCAAAATTTAAAGTTGAAAAACCAGAAGGTGCAGAAGAAATAGGAAAATGTCCTGTATGTGGTAATGCAATAATTGAAGGGGAAAAAGGGTTTGGATGTACTAATTGGAAAAATGGATGTAAGTTTACTATTTGGAAGAATGATAAGTTTATAGAGGCTATGGGTAAAAAGGTAACTAAAGAAATGGTTGCATTATTACTTAAAAATGGAAAAGTAGGTTTTAGAAATCTTAAGAGTAAGAAAGGAACTTTCTTCTCAGCATATTTAAGATATGAAAAAGATGATAAAACTGGATACTATAATTGGAAAATGGAGTTTATAAATTAAATATAATATTTAAAAATAAAAGACCATAAGATATGTAAGTGTATATACTATATCTTATGGTTTTTTCTACATAAAAATTGATAAAATAGAGTAGCAAACAGGAGCTAAAAATACAGTAATTATTCCTGCAACTCCAATTGATAATGAACTCATAGCACCTTCAGTTTCACCTATTTCTAGAGCCTTGCTTGTTCCAACAGCATGAGAAGCTGTTCCAAGAGAAACGCCTTTAGCAATTGGATGATTAATTCTTAAAATTTTAAATACAGTAGGGCCAACTACAGCGCCAATTATTCCAGAAAGGACAATAGCAAGAACTGTTATAGAAGAAACCCCACCTAAACTATTAGTAATTTCTATACCTATAGGAGTAGTAACGCTTTTTGATAATAAAGAAATAGTTAAACTGTTATCTAAGCCTAAGAAGATTGAAATAGAAATAACTGATAATACACTAACTAAACTTCCAACAAAAATACCTGTAAAAATAGGAAGGAAATTTTTTTTAAGTAAAGATAGATTTTTATATAATGGTACAGCTAGTACTATTGTTGCTGGCCCTAAGAAAATATTAATGAATTGACCACCTTTATTATATGTATCAAAATCTATATTAAATATCTTTAAAAATGCAATTATAATTATTGATGCTATTAAAAGTGGATTAAAAAGCGGAAATTTTGTTTTTTTATAAATAAATAGACCTATTTCAAAAGCAACTAAAGAAATAAATATTCCGAAAAACATATTATTTGTAAATATATCCATTGTATTAAGCCCCCTTTTTATTAATTTTATTTTTTTTAACTTCTTTTATAGATTTTCTATTACATATAAATTGTACTGTAATACCAGTTGCAGCAATAACAATTATAGTAGTTAGTATGCAAAGGAGTATTATTTTAAAAATACTGCCTTTAAGAGATGCAAAAGATGTCATAAGTCCTACCGAGGCTGGAATAAAGAAAAAAGCTAAGTGATCTAAAAAAAAGTTAGCTAAGTTTTCAACCTTTTCAATTTTAATAATATTTGATGTTAGTAAAACAAATAACAAAATCATTCCTATTATACTTCCAGGTACAGGTAAATTAAGTAGTTTCGAAATTATTTCACTTACAAAATATATAGAAAGAAGTAAAATAGATTCTCTGAAAAATTTCATTAATAGGACCTCCTTTTTTTTTTAATACAAAAATACTTTAGCACTAAAAAAAACAATAGTAAATACTTATAAATTTTCTATTAATTTAAAATTACATTAATTAACAAAAAACAACTATAAATCATAATATAAATCATAATAATATAATTAGTTAAGCTAAAAAGGAGTAGGAATGAGTAAATTCTTAAAAAAAATTGCTACTATTATAGGGTTAGTAGCTGTTATAGGGGCTACTTTTGTTGGGTGCCAAAAAACAGCAACTAAGAATGGAAGTGATGTTGAATTACAAATTGTAAGATTAAACGAAGTTGTTAGATCTGTTTTTTATACACCCATGTATGTAGCAATTACAGAGGGTTTTTTTGAAGAAGAAGGGCTAGAGATTGATTTATCAACTGGACAAGGTGCAGATAAAACAATGCAACAATTACTAAGTGGAAATGTTGATATTGGTTTTTCAGGTCCAGAACAAGTTGTTTATATCTATAATCAAGGAAGAGAAGATTATCCAGTAGTGTTTGGACAACTTACTCAAAAAGATGGATCATTTTTAGTTGGAAGAGAAGCAGAGAAGAATTTTGAGTGGACATCATTAAAAGGAAAAGAATTAATTGGTGGAAGACCAGGTGGAATTCCAGAAATGGCACTAGAATATGTATTAAAACAAAATGGCTTAGATCCATCAACTGATGTTAATATGGTAACAAATATTGATTTTACTGCTACTTCAGGAGCTTTTAAATCAGGTACTGGAGATTACGTGGCATTATTTGAGCCTACAGCAACAATGCTTGAAAATGATGGTGGTGGAAATATTGTAGCTTCTGTTGGAGAATCTGCAGGTAATATAGCATATACATGTTTCTATACTACAAAATCATATATGGATGAAAATCCAGAAGTATTACAAAAGTTTACTAATGCTATATATAAAGGACAACAATGGGTTAAAGAACATACAAGTGATGAAATTGCAGAATCAATAGTTTCATATTTCCCAGGAACTGATGAAAAGGTAATAGCACAAGTTATTGATAATTATAAGAGTATAGATGCGTATTCAGAAAATCCTGTTGTTAGTGAGGATGGATTAAATAGATTAATGGATATAATACAAAGTTATGATTCTAGTCTAATACAAACAAGACCAGATTTTAATACTATTGTAAATAATGATTTTGCAAATGAGGCTATAAAATAGTTAGAAGTTAGTAGTTAGGGCTAAAACTGCTAAGACAGTATATATAACTCTTAGCTTCTAGCTACTAACTCCTAATTAACCAAAAGGGGGTGGAAAGATTGAGTCTCTTAGAGATAAAAGATGTAAATATGAATTATCATAAATATGATGGAGTAACAGAGGCTTTAAAAGATATAAATTTTACAGTTGAGAATGGAGAATTTATAAGTATAATTGGTCCATCAGGATGTGGTAAATCCACATTATTAAATATAATTAGTGGACTTTTACAACCTTCTTCAGGAGAAGTTAAATATAATGATCCAGAAGTTAAAAATAATTTAGATAAAATGGGTTATATGTTCCAAAAGGATTTTTTATTTCCATGGTTAACAGTAAGAGAAAATATAATGTTAGGTTTGAAAATAAAAAAAATATATACAAATGAAAATAGAGAATTTGCATGTGAATTATTAAAAAACTATGGATTAGAGAAATTTGCAAATCATAAACCAAGTGAATTGTCAGGAGGAATGAGACAAAGAGTAGCACTTATAAGAACGCTAGCATTAAAACCAGAAGTATTACTATTAGATGAGCCTTTTTCAGCTTTAGATTATCAAAGTAGGTTAAAGGTTACGGATGATGTAGCAGAAATAATAAAAAAAGAAGGTAAAACTGCAATAATGGTCACCCATGATTTAGGTGAGGCCATAACAATGTCTAAAAGAGTAATAGTTTTAAGTGCTAGACCTGCCACTATAAAAGATGATGTAAGAATTTCATTTGAAAGAGATTATTTAACTCCATTTGATAAAAGAAAAGAGAAGGAATATAATGATTACTTTAAAAAGTTATGGGGGGAAATAGAGAATGCAAATGAATGAGGAACATGAATTATATTTGAAAAACATTAAGAGAAGTAAAGTTAAAATTACTATTCTTAGAATAGCTATTTTAGTTATATTTATTGCATTATGGGAAATTGCAGCCCAACTAAAATGGATAGATCCCTTTTTAACATCAAGTCCTAGTAGAATTGTTAAATCACTAGTTGAATTTATAAAAGAAGGAACATTAGCAACGCATATTTGGGTAACTTGCTATGAAACTGTATTAGGGTTTGTCTTAGGAACAGTTCTTGGGGTTATAATTGCTATTTTATTATGGTCATCAGAAACAGCATCTAAAGTATTAGACCCATATTTAGTAGTATTAAATGCCCTTCCTAAGGTTGCATTAGCACCTATAATTATATTTTGGGTTGGAAATGGAACTTCAGCTATTATAGCTATTGCCTTATTAATTTCAATAGTCACAACTATAATAAGTGTTTTAACGGGGTTTAAAGAAGTGGATAAGGGTAGAATATTGTTAATGAAAACATTCAGAGCCAGTAAGTGGCAAACATTAAGATATTTAATTTTCCCAGCATGTATTCCTGTTATAATATCAGCTCTAAAGATAAATGTGGGCTTGTCTTGGGTAGGAGTAATTATGGGAGAGTTCTTAGTTGCTAGAGAAGGGCTTGGTTTCTTAATTATATATGGTGGACAAATAGCACAATTAGATATGGTAATGATGAGTATAGTTATTTTGTCAGTTATAGCTTTTATAATGTATGAAGTAGTAGCAGTTATTGAAAATAAGCTTATAAAAAAAGATAATGTATACAATTAAAAGAGAAAGAAATATGATTAAGAGTTAAAAGCTTAAATTGAAAGCTTTTAACTCTTAATTTATTATTTTATAAGCATAATTCTACAATATTTTTTGTTTTTTTAATAAATAATTGAAAATTCATATTATTTTTGATAAAATTATAACACATAATAAAAATATTAAACCAATATGGAGGATTTATGGAAAAAAAGAAAAACCACTCCTTAAAGGAAAATAAAGAAGTAAATAAAGAAAATAAATATATAGGATCAATAGTAACTTTAGTTCTTTCAATAGTTTTTGCATTTATAGTTTTAATGTCAATACAGCTTATAATGGGAGATAAAACAGTAACAATAAGTAATAATAAAGCTGAACAATATTATTACGATGGTAAGTTTGATGATGCTATTAATGAGTACATGTTAATGCAAAATGATGATGTTTGGCCAATATGGACTGTTAAAGCGGCAGAAGTATATTCTGTAAAGGGTGATATAGCGCAGGCAGATAATTTATTAAGAGAGGCTATAGTAAAAAGAGATAAGGTAATGTTAGAAAATGAAGATAAATACATAGATCAAGATAAAGAGTTAATTAATCAAGTTGTATTTACTTTCTATATAAATAATGAGTTAGATCAGGCAGAAAGTTTAGGAGAATATTACTTAACTACATATAGTACATATAAACCATTATTAAAAACTATGTTTGCAGTATATCTAGCTAATGGAGATACTCAGTCAGCAAAGGAAATTGTTGATTTATATCCGGTAGATGAGGAAAGTGCTTATGATTTAGCTGTCTTAGCTAAAATGCAAATTATGTTAGGAAATTATGAGGATGGATTAGATAATTTAAAGAAATCTTATAATTTAGATAAAAATGAAATTAAATCTTTTGACGTTATAATGGAAACTTGTGAATTTGATAAAAGTAAATTATTAAATGAAATAAATAAATTATCAGAGGAAAATCCAAAGGAAGAAGCATATCAAGTTTGGTTAGAGGAAATTAATGCATTAGATGAATCAAATATGGATTTAACAGAAAGTATAATTGATGAAATTAATAATAATATAGATGTTGATAATTTAGATAAAGATTCATACGTATATAATTATGTAGAAGCTTGGAATTATTATAATAAAGGGCAATATGATAAAGCTTTAGAAGCTTGTAATGCTGCAATTGTAGCTAATCCTGAATATGAAAATACATTTGGTATTTTAATTCCTAAAATATTAATTGCAACAGAAAATTCAGATAAAGTTGAAGGATATTTTAGAACAGCTATATATAATGAGCCATTTAATTATAATTTAATTACAAGTATAGGTAAAATATACGAAAATGATTTACAAAATTATGATAAGGCTAAGGAAACATTTAATTTTGTATTATCATTAAACAAAGATGAAGATGCATTATATTATAATTTAGCTTTTGTTGATTTAGCTATGGAAAATACTGATGAAGCTATTAAAGATTTAAAGAAAGCAATATCAATAAATAAAAATAATTATAAATATTATAGAACTTTAGGAACTGTATATTTTAATAATAAAGATTATGATGAAGCAATTGAAAGCATAAGAAAAGCATATTCATTAAATGAAAATGATGTTTTATCACTTAATAATGCTGCTTGCTACTATGTAATGGTAGATAAAGATATATGGAGAGGATATTCTAATATAGAATCTGCATATAATGATATGCCAAGTGATTTGGATCAAGGCTTAAAAGATTTGATTACAAGGAACTATGAAGCAATTAAGAAAGTATATGATAAGTATGTCAATGATGAAAGCACAGCTATTAATCTTGATAATTTAGAATTAGTATATTAGTAAAAAATGAATAAATATTAATAAAAAAAGATAGATTTAAGAAATCTATCTTTTTTTATTAGTTCAAAAGTAAGAGTTAAAAAATACTTTCCAGATATTTGAATTTATGGTATTATAATATAAGAATAAATATTCAGAATTTTATGAACAACAATGTAATAATAAGAAATTTAACTAGGGAAAATGCTGAAAAAATTATTAGATAATGGGGTAGGGAGGAATTTTCAAATGGAACAAAAAATTAAAAAAATAGCTTTATTAACAGGTGGCGGGGATTGTCCAGGCTTAAATGCAGTAATAAGAGCGGTAACAAGAACAGCAATATTAAACTATGGAATTGAAGTAATTGGCTATAAGTTTGGATATAGAGGTTTATATAATAATGATTTTATTCATTTAACATTGGATACGGTATCAGGAATATTACATAGAGGAGGTACTATCCTTTATAGTTCAAATAAAGATAATTTGTTCGATTACCTAGTTGAAGAAAATGGTGAGTTAGTAAAAAAAGATGTTTCTGACGTTGCAGTAGAAAATTTAAAAAGAGAAGGGGTTGACGTATTAGTTGTTATAGGGGGAGATGGTACATTAACATCTGCAAGAGATTTTGCAAGAAAAGGTGTTAAAGTAATAGGAGTTCCTAAAACTATAGATAATGATTTAGCATCAACAGATGTAACATTTGGATTCAATACTGCAATTGATGTAGTAACAGAAGCTTTAGATAGACTTCATACAACTGCGGAATCACATCATAGAATTATGTTATGTGAGGTAATGGGAAGGAATGCTGGATGGATAGCTTTAGAAGCAGGAATAGCAGGTTCAGCAGATATTATTCTTTTACCAGAAATTCCATATGATATTAATAAGATTGCTGAAAAAGTAAAAGAGAGAGAAGAACAAGGTAAAAACTTTACTATTATAGTTGTATCAGAAGGTGCAAGACCTAAAGATGGAGAGGTTGTAGTAGCAAAGATTGTTGCAGATAGTCCAGATCCTATAAGATTAGGAGGAATAGGTAATAAGCTTGCAGGTGATTTAGAAAAACTTATTAAAGATCATGAAGTTAGATGCACAGTATTAGGTCATGTACAAAGAGGTGGAAATACCTCAACATATGATAGAATACTATCAACAAGATATGGAGTTGCAGCTGTTGAGCTTATGATAGATGGTAAGTTTGGAGAAATGGTTTGTTTAAAAGGTGATACAATAAGTAGTGATAGTTTAGAAAATGTAATTGGACAAAAAACTAAAAATGTTAATATTGATGGAGAATTAGTACAAGTTGCTAAGAAAATTGGGATTAGTTTTGCTGAATAAATAGTTAATATTTTAAATATTATTAGTGGTAAGGGGGAATAATATAGAAGGAAGCTTAAGCATGCTAAAGTCTATATTAAAAGCTTACCACTATTTTTATATATATCGAATAATAGAAAAAATTAAATGGAATACTTCAAAATATTCTGACAATATGTTATACTTATATTAAAGTAAAAGAAATATTTGAATCAGTGGAATTAGGAGGGTATTATGAAAGAAATAAAGAAGTATTTAGAATCAAGAATTGGGAAATATAGTTTCTTTTTTGAAGATTTGAAAAGTGGATATGTGTATGGATACAATGAAAACGTTTCTATGACAGCTGCTGGATGTATGAAACTTCCCATTGCTGTTTCATTAATAAAGGCAGTTGAAGATAAAAAAGTTGATTTTATGGATAAGATTAAGATACAAACTTCAGATAAAGTTTATGGAACGGGGATAATCCATGAATTTAATGAAAGAGAATATACAGTCTTTGAGCTTATGGTAATAATGTTAATTCAAAGTGATAATACAGCTGCTAATAAAATTATTGATATAGTTGGAATGGAGCAAATAAATGAAGATATCATAGCAATGGGCTTAAAGAATACTAGATTAAATAGAAAGACAAATGATGAAAGAACTGATATAACAGATATTGAAAACATAACAACAGCTTATGACCTATCAAAAATATGGAAACACCTATCTAATGGAACCTTCTTAAGTAAAGATAATGGTCAAATGCTTATAGATATTTTAAGAAGGCAGCAAATAAAAAATAAATTAGCTCTATATATTCCTGATGATTTAAAGATTGAAATATCCAGCAAAACAGGTGATAAAAAAGGTGTTGAAAATGATACAGCATATTTAGAATTACCAAAAGGAAAATTTGTATTTACTGTTTTATCCCAAGATATACCTAATAGTGTGTATGGAACAGTATCTTTAGCTAAATGTGGTAAAATGATGTGGGATGGTGTAATGAATAATTGGAATTAAAAATATTGACAAATTTTTAATGAAGTGATATTCTAACAGAAAGAACCTTTAAAGGAATCCGAGAGATTCATAAGGAAGTTGTAATAATACCCATATTATAAGATTACTATACCTTCCTTATATTATAAGGAAGGTTTTTTGTATTCTTTAAATTTAACACTGTGATGTTAAAAAGGAGTGACAATAAATGAAAAATAAACATTTAATAAGTCCAATGGACTTTTCTAAAGAAGAACTTAATGGAATATTCGAATTAGCAGAAAAAATAATTTCAAATCCAAAAGAATTTTCACATATCTGTGATGGGCAAATCTTAGCAACACTTTTTTATGAGCCAAGCACAAGGACAAGGTTTAGCTTTGAAGCTGCAATGATGAGGTTAGGTGGTAAAATCCTAGGATTTTCAGAGCCAAACTCTACTTCAAGCGCAAAAGGTGAAACATTAGCAGACACTATAAGAATGGTTTCTATCTATTCAGACATAATTGCAATGAGACATCCTAAAGAAGGATCAGCAAAGGTTGCAAGTATGTATTCATCAGTACCAGTTATTAATGCAGGAGATGGTGGACATCAACATCCAACTCAAACATTAACAGATCTATTAACTATAAAATCACAAAAAGGAACTTTAGAAGGACATAAAATTGGTCTTTGTGGAGATTTAAAAAATGGACGTACAGTACAATCATTAATTGCTGCTATGTCTAGATATGAAGGAACAGAATTTGTTCTTATATCTCCAAAAGAACTTGTAATACCAGAATATATTAGAGAAGAAGTATTAAAAAGAAATAATATTTCATTTAAAGAAGTAGAAAATATAGAAGAAGTAATAGATGAATTAGATATTCTATATATGACAAGAATTCAAAAGGAAAGATTCTTTAATGAAGAAGAATATTTAAGACTAAAGGATTCTTATATATTAGATAATGAGAAAATGGCGAAAGCAAAAGAAGATATGATTGTAATGCATCCACTTCCTAGAGTAAATGAAATTGCTACAGAAGTAGATGATGATAAAAGAGCAGTTTACTTTAAGCAAGCTGAGTATGGAATGTATGTAAGAATGGCTTTAATAGTTAAGTTACTGGGGGTAATGTAAATGCTACAAATAACTAGTATAAAAAATGGATTCATGTTAGATCATATAAAGGCTGGAATGGGAGTTAAAATATTTAGATATTTGCACCTAGATAAATTAGGACATCAAGTTGCATTAATAATAAATGCAGATAGCAAAAAGATGGGGAAAAAAGACATAATAAAAATAGAGAATAGTGAAGAAATAAACTATACTGTACTTGGATTATTATCTCCAGGCATTACTATAAATGAAGTTAGAAATGAAGTAATAGTTAATAAAATAAAACCAGAATTGCCAGAGAGAATTCAGGACATATTAATATGTGAAAATCCAAGCTGTATAACTTCACAAGAAAAATATATACCTCATAACTTTAGATTAGTTGATAGAGAAAAAGGAAGTTATAAATGTGAATATTGTGAACAGATAGTAAATCCTAGCGAGGTGTAAATATATGAACTTACTAATAAAGAATGCTAATATGATAGATGCTTATGAAAGCTTTTGTGGAGATATATTAATCATAGATGGAATAATAACTGAAATTGGAAAAGAAATAAATAAAGAGGGAATAGATATAATAGATGCAAAAGGTTTAACTTTAATGCCTTCATTTATAGATACTCATGCACATTTTAGGGATCCTGGTTTAACATATAAAGAGGATATGGAAAGTGGTTCAAGAGCAGCAGCTAAAGGAGGATATACAGGGGTTTGTCTAATGGGTAATACAAATCCTATATGTTCAACTAAAGAAGTTGTTGAGTATGTAAGAAATAAAGCTAAAGAAATAGGACTAATAGATGTACATCAATGTGTTTCAATAACAGAAAACTTTGGTGGTAAATCTATAGAACATTTAAATGCTTTTGATGATGATAAAGAATTAGTTGCAATAACTGATGATGGTGTTGGAGTAATGGATTCTAGCATAATGATGAAAGCTATGGAAAAAGCTAAGAAAAATAATTGGATAGTTATGTCTCATGCAGAAGATAAAACATTCTCTAAGATTGATATGAGAATAGCAGAGGACTTAATGACAATAAGAGATTTATATTTAGCTAAAGTAACAAAAGCAAGACTTCATATGGCACATGTAAGTACAATAGAATCTATTGAGGCAATAAGAAGGGCTAAAAAAGAAGGTTCTAATGTAACTTGTGAAGTAACACCACACCATATTGCTTTAACTACTGAAGAAAGTAATTATAGAGTAAATCCTCCAATAAGAGAAAAAGAGGATGTAAATGCTATAATTGAAGGTATTAAAGATGGTACTGTAGATTGTATAGGAACTGATCATGCACCACATACTGAAGAAGATAAGGCAAAAGGATCACCAGGAATGGTTGGAATTGAAACTGCATTTAGTATTTGCTATACAGAGCTTGTAAAGAAAAATGGAATTTCTATAAATAAGTTAAGTGAGTTAATGTCAAGAAATCCAGCTAAAATTTTAGGTATGAATAAAGGTAGTATTACTATAGGGAAAGATGGGGACTTAGTATTAGTTGATTTAAATAAAGAAATAGTTATTGATAAAGAAAAATTTGCTTCAAAGGGTAAAAACACTCCATTCCATGGAAGAAAATACTTTGGAGAAGTAATAATGACTATAAAAGGTGGAAAGCTAATATATAGCATTTAGCAAATATATATAGGAAAATAACAAGAAGTTGAAAGGTGCGTAAAGTTTATGAAAAGTTTAATAATGGATAAATTATATAAAAGAGTTGAAGAAAGAGGAGTAGTTTGTTTAGGATTAGATACAGCTGTTGAATACATACCAGAACATGTTTTAGAAGGGAAATCTATAGAAGAGGCAATATTTGAATATAATAAGGCTATTATAGATGAAACTTTAGATGTTGTAGCTTGTTATAAAGTTCAAATTGCATATTATGAAGCTTTAGGGTTAGCAGGACTTATAGCATATAAGAAAACATTAGATTATTTAAGAGAAAAAGATGCTATTATAGTTGCTGATATAAAAAGAGGAGATATAATGGCGACAGCTACTCAATATGCAAAGGGACATTTTAGTGGTGACTTTGAAGCTGATTTCATAACTTTAAGTCCTTATATGGGAATGGATAGTATAGAACCATATATGCCTTATATGGAAAGTGGAAATAAGGGAGTATTCGTACTGGTAAGAACTTCAAATCCAGGAGCTGAAGATATTGAGAATATAGATACTAAAGATGGTAGTAAGGTTTATAAGGTTGTAGGAGATAAGCTTACTAAGATGGGCGAAAATGTTAAAGGTGAGTGTGGATATTCTGCAATAGGTGGAGTTATAGGATGTACTCATGTTGAAGAAGGTAAAGAAATAAGAGAAAGATATAAAGATATGTTCTTCTTAATTCCTGGCTATGGAGCTCAAGGTGGAAAAGCTGAAGATGTAGCTTTATACTTAAGAAATGGAAATGGTGGAGTAGTAAATTCATCAAGAGCAATTCTTTTAGCTTATAAAAAGGAAAATAAACCAACAGAATTTGCGGCTTGTGCAAGAAGAGAAGCTATTAGAATGAGAGATGAAATAAGAGACGCCGTTAATAACCTTTAGGAGGAAAAGAATTTATGAAGTACACACAAGGTAAAATATTATTAAATGAAGAAATTCAAAATGGAATATATAAAATGGTTGTAGAGGATAAAAATGAAGCTAAAGCAGGACAGTTTTATATGTTAAAGCATAATGGAGCTACATTACTTCCAAGACCAATAAGTGTTTGTGAAACAAATGGAGAAACTTTGACGTTTGTATATGCAGTAGTTGGAGCAGGAACTAAGGAATTTGCAACTTTAAAGGTTGGAGATTCAATAAGTTTAAATGGTCCTCTTGGAAATGGCTTTAATGTAACTGATGATTTAGGTAGAGTTGTATTAGTAAGTGGAGGAATAGGAACAGCTCCAATGCTTGAAGTATCTAAAAAGTTAAGACAAAACAGAAATGATATTAAGATGGATCTTTATGCAGGGTTCAGAGATGATATATACTTAATAGATGAAATAAAAGAATATGTTGATGAGGCATATGTTTCAACTAATACTGGAAAACATGGACATAAAGGATTTGTAACTGAAATTTTAGATTTAGATAAATATGATACAGTACTTTGTTGTGGACCAGAAATAATGATGAAGAGAGTAGTTGAAATGTGTAAAGAAAAGCAAGTTAAAGTATATGTTTCTATGGAGAAACATATGGCTTGTGGAGTAGGGGCTTGCCTTGTGTGTACTTGTAAAACTAAAGATGGAAATAAAAGAACATGTAAAGATGGTCCAGTATTCGATGGATACTATGTAGAATTATAATAAACCAAAGGAGAAGATAAAATGTTAAAAGTTAATATAAATGGATTAGATTTTAAAAACCCAGTAATAGCAGCATCAGGAACCTTTGGTTTTGGAGCAGAGTACAATAATTTTTATGATGTAGGAATTTTAGGTGGTATTTCTTCTAAAGGATTAACACTAAACGAAAAAGCTGGTAATGATGGAATAAGAGTGTTTGAAACGCCATCAGGAATGATGAACTCAGTTGGTCTTCAAAATCCAGGGATAGATAGATTTATAGCAGAAGAACTTCCAAAGATGAAAGAGCTAGGTACTAACATTATTGCAAATGTTGGTGGAGGATGCATGGAAGATTATGAAATAGCATTAGAAAAGCTTAGAGGAACTGATATAGATATGATAGAGCTTAATATATCATGTCCTAATGTAAAGTCAGGAGGAATGGCTTTTGGAATTAAATCAGAAGTAGCTTATGATGTTGTTAAAAAAGCTAAAGCTATAGTAGATAAACCTTTAATGGTTAAGTTATCACCTAATGCTGAAGATATTGTTGATATGGCTATAAAATGTCAAGAAGCAGGAGCAGATTCATTATCTCTTATTAATACATTAAAAGGATTAGCAATAGATCCATATAAGAGAAAAGCGGTATTTAATAATGTATATGCTGGGGTATCTGGTCCAGCTGTTAAGCCTGTAGCTTTAAGAATGGTTCATGAGGTAGCTAAAGCTGTAGAAATACCAGTAATAGGTTTAGGTGGTATTACAACAGGATTAGATGCTATAGAATTTATGATGGCTGGTGCAAGAGCCGTTCAAATAGGAACCGTTAACTTCTTTAATCCAATGGCAGGTAAAGAGATCATTGAAGAAATGGAAGCTTTCTGCAAGTCACAAGGAATTAAAGATATTAACGAAATAGTTGGAATAATATAAAGTGAATCACTATAAGTAGATACTTACTTATAGTGATTTTTTATGTAAGTTAGTAAGGGGGATTCGAAGATGAAGAAGTATATATTATTTGATTTAGATGGTACAATTATTGATCCAAAGGAAGGAATAACAAAGTCAGTTGCATATGCATTAAATAAATTTGAAATTAAAGTGGATAATTTAAATGAGCTTTGTAAGTTTATAGGACCACCATTAAAAGATTCATTTATTGAATATTATAATTTTAGTGAGGATGAAGCGGAAAAAGCAATAAAGTATTATAGAGAGTATTTTGCAGATAGAGGAATATATGAAAATAAACTTTATAAAGGATTTGAAGACATACTTATCTCATTAAAAGAGAATAATAAAGTACTAATAGTTGCAACATCAAAGCCAACAATATTTGCAACAAAGATATTAGAGAATTTCAATTTGAGTAAGTATTTTACTTTTGTAAGTGGAAGTAATTTTGATGGAAGTAGAGTTAGAAAGAGTGAAGTAATTCAATATGCGCTAGAAATAAATAACATAAAAGATTTATCTGAAGTTGTTATGATTGGAGATAGAAAACATGATATTTATGGAGCTAAAGAAGTTGGATTAGATTCTATAGGTGTTTTATATGGATATGGAGATTATGAGGAATTATATAATAGTGGAGCAAATTATATAGTTAATAGTGTTGAAGAATTAAGAGCGTTGATTATGGATATATAATATTAGTTATTATATATAAAATCAGTATAAAGTGAAAGTTAAAAAAAGAAGTATCAAAATTTAAATATTTTGACACTTCTTTTTAATAGTTTATGCTATTGCTTCTTTTTCATCTTCTCTCCATTCTTCCACTTCATCACCAAGTTCAGGAATAGAAGAAGCATAGAATACAGGATTCTTTCCAGCTTTCTTTTGAGCTGTGTAATCTTGTAAAGCCTTAATTGCAATCTTACCTAATAATACTATAGCTATTAAGTTTAAGATAGCCATAAGCCCCATAAATACGTCAGCTATGTTCCAAACTAAATCCATTGAAGCAATTGATCCAAACAGAACCATAGCAGCAACTAAAATTCTATATCCATATAAAACAACTTTATTTTCTGTAATAAATTGAATGTTTGTTTCACCATAATAATAGTTACCTATTATAGAGCTGAAAGCAAATAATAATATACAAATTGATATAAATGTTCCTCCCCAAGGACCAACTTGAGAAACTAAAGCCATTTGAGTAAGTTCTATACCTTTCACACTACCATCTAATGGAGCACCAGATAAAAGTATTATAAATGCTGTAGAAGTACAGATGATTAATGTATCAGTAAATACTCCTAATGTTTGGATTAAACCTTGCTTTGCAGGATGAGAAACTGTTGCAGTAGCAGCAGCGTTAGGAGCGGAACCCATACCAGCTTCATTTGAGAATAATCCTCTTTTTATACCTTGTAATAATGCAGCACCGATACCTCCACCAACTACTTGTTTAATTCCAAATGCATTTTCAAATATAGTTATAAATAATGAAGGAATTTTATTAAAATTAATGACTATTATAAATAAAGCAATTACTATATAAGCTACAGCCATTATAGGAACAAGTACACTAGAGATTTTAGCAATTCTATTTACTCCTCCAAAGATTATTAATAATGTTAATACTGTTAATATAATTCCAATTATAAGTTTATTTGCATTGAAAGTAGAGTTAAAAGCTGCAGCAATTGTGTTAGATTGTACAGAGTTAAATGCAAATCCAAAACACATTATTATAAGAACAGAGAAAGTTATACCCATCCATTTTTTCTTTAGTCCTTTTTCCATATAGTAAGCAGGACCACCTCTAAAACTATCTCCATCTTTAACTTTGTAAATTTGAGCTAAAGTAGATTCTATAAAAGCAGAAGCTGAACCTATTAATGCAATTAACCACATCCAGAATACAGCACCAGGCCCACCGATAGCAATAGCAGAAGCAACACCAGCTAAGTTACCTGTCCCAACTCTTGATGCAGTACCTATACAAAAGGCTTGGAAAGATGAAACTTCATTTTTAGATTTATCTTTTGAAGAAGTTCCTTCTCCAAGTAATTTAAACATTTCTTTAATGTTAGTAAATTGAACGAATTTTGTTCTGAAAGTAAAATAAAATCCTATTACTATTAGCATAGCTATAAGAATATAAGTCCATATAAAATCGTTAACTAATAGTATTAGTTTATTTAAAAATTCCATAATAAAATATCCCCCTTTTTATATTTATCATTTGATTAATTTACTATGTTCTTTATTAAATTATATAATAAAAGTGCTAATAATGCAAGAGGTGAAAGTGGATTATTCATAAAATGAAATTAAATTTATCAAAAGGCTATAAAAATAGATTAAAATGAAATTTTACTTGCAAGTTAATTCATTTATTTAAAATTTAATATAAAAAGGCAGTCATTTTTATATGACTGCCTAAAAATTAATCGAATAAATTGTCGAATAAATTACTAAAAGTGCTTCCTTATTCATCAGTATTATTGTTGTTTTCATTAGCATCAGTATTATTATTGTCATCAGGAGTCTCTTCTGATGGAGGAGTTGCTCCGATATTTTCATCTGGTGTGTTAGTAGTAATTTTTACAGTTAATGAAACTGTTTCACCAGAATTTATTTCAGATGTAAACGAAGTTAATGTATATTGACCTGGATTAATAGCTCCAGATACTGATAAGCCTTTAAATGAATATTTAATGCCTCTATTATTTAGTATAACGATAGCATCGTATAAATCCATGTTTGCTCTTAATCCGATTTGAGATAAGTTTATCTTTTCTTCAGGTTTAGTATCATCTTCTTGTGTAGGAACTACAAATGGATAGTCAGCAGCATTAGGATTAGCATTTGGCTTTTTAATAAATACTTTATCTGCAAGAAGTCTTGCTGGAGTATTATCATTTGCTAATTTATTATTAGAGCTATTAACAGTAACTTTTACGTGAACATCACAAACTGATTTAGGCTCTGTTCCTTCGATAAAGTATTCTGTTTTAACTCTATTTCCTCTTTGATCTTGATAACATAAATCTGTAGGAGATTTACCTGAATCTTTACAAACTTTTGCTTGAACAAGTCCAGATGGAGCTTCTATATCAGTATAGCTTAATCCAGAATGTACAACACTCATTACTTTTCCAAATAATGTTGCAGCGCTACCACTGCTACCATACATTTTTTGAGGGATATCATATCCAATCCAAACAGAACCAGAATAATAAGGTGTAACTCCAGCAAACCAGAAATTATCAGAGTTATCAGTTGTACCGGTTTTACCAGCTACAGGTATATCACTAAATTGAGCTTTAGTTGATGAACCTTTTAATATATCATAAAGTATATATGATGTTTGTGGTGAGAATAGAGTAGTAGCCTTAGGCTCTTTTTCTAATAATACATTACCACTAGCATCTTCAACTCTTGTATAAAGTGAAGGTTCATATATAACACCATTATTTCCTAGGGCACCATATGCAGAAGCTAAAATTGTTGTATTTCCACCATCACGGTTTCCTTGTGGTTGTTCAAACTGACCAAGAGCTAATGCTGACATTGTATGAGACTCTGGAGCATATTTTAAACCAGCTCTTTCACCATATTCAAGAGCTGTATCTAAACCTAACATATCAACTGTTTTTATAGATGTTAAGTTTTTAGAATAAGTTAGAGCTTCTCTTGCAGTAACAAATCCTGCCATTGAACCATCAGCATTTTTAGGGTTAACACTTCCAAAGTTATATTTCTTTAATATTTCTGATGAAACAGAGGAATCATCTAAAGGTGTCCCAGCTGTTATAAGCTTAGTGTCTATTGCTGGACCATAAACAGTTAAAGGCTTAGTTGTAGAACCAATTGATTTTAAATCAAAATAAGCTCTATTAAGTGAAGTTGGAGGTTGATTTCCACGTCCACCAATAAGTACTTTTACCTGACCGGTTTTATAGTCAATTACTGTTGCAGAAGCTTGTAATTTAGGTACACCATCACTATCTGTGGGATCAGAAGAAGTATCATCAACTTGTAAGTTGGTTCTTTCATCTAATATCTCTTGAACAGCATTTTGCATTTCAGTATTTAATGTAGTATAGATTTTTAAACCACCATTAACTAGTAGTTTATTTACTTCCTCATCAGTATACTTGTACTTTTCTTTTAAATCCTCTTTTACCTGATCTAATGCAGGATATACAAACCATTCTTGATTTACTCCATAGTCAGTATCTAGTTTAGAGAAGTTAAAATCATTTGCTTCAGCTTGTGCATAAGCTGTATCGAATTCTTCTTGTGTTATATACCCAAGTTCTAACATTTTACTTAATACTGTTTGAGTTCTTCTAATATAGCCATTTGGATAATTGGAAGAACTAGTATTATAAGCACTATATGTTGTAGGCGCTTGAGTAATACCGGCAATATAAGCACATTCAAGTAATGTTAAATCCTTAGCATTTTTAGCAAAGAAATATCTAGATGCAGCTTCAACACCATAAATATGTCCGCTAAGAGGAATAGTATTTAAATAAGAAGCAATTATTTCTTCTTTGCTTAATTTTTTATCTAGTTGAACTGCTAAAACTATTTCTTTAATCTTTCTGTTAATTCTGTCAAGTGGTGTTGACTCAGCAGAAGCTTCTGTAGCTAATATGGTATTTTTAATTAATTGTTGTGTTATTGTAGAAGCACCATGAATACCATTTTGTTTACCTAGTATAACCATAACATCTCTTGCTGCGGCACCTAAAATTCTTTTAACGTCAATACCGCCATGAGACATGAAACGTTCATCTTCGATAGAAATATAAGCATTAATTAAATTTTGAGGCATCTCATCATAAGAGATAATATATCGTATTTCGGTAGATGGTAAGTCATCTATAAATTCGCCTTGATCATCAAATAACATTGAAGGTTGATTTAAATTATAAATAGCATTTACATCTAATTCTGGTGTTGTTTTAATAACGGCAACAACATAACCAACACCCACAACACCGATTAATAATCCTATTATTAAGATTGTAAGGAAAAAGTATTTGAAAAATCGTTTAATCTTCGATGGCTTTTTCTTAAGCTTTTTCTTAGCACTTTTAGATTTTGCTACTTTTTCTGTAGGACCTTTTGATTTGTTAGAATCTTTAGCCATTTGTTCCTCCTTTTATTTATATTTAATATAATATTCTATATAATTATAGCATATTAATTATAATAGTGAAATAATAACTACTAAGGTGAGTGTATGAGATATTATACAAAGAGGCCTAAACCCCATGGAAATATGAATTTTAAGCAATGCAAAGTATCTTCAAATTTACTAATAGTGCTTATTATAATTATTGCCTTTAATTCTATAATATACATTTTTGGGAAGAGAATATTGCCAATTGTGCTTAATATTGGCGAGATTAAAATAAAGTCTGAAGCTGTAAAAATTATGAACGAAGAGAGCGTAAATGTCTATTCAGAAAGTTTTAAGTACGATGACATAATTGATATAGAAAAGGATGCTGATGGTAATATAACAATGATAAGGGCAGATACTGTAAAGCAAAATTATTTAGCATCCCAAGTTGTTTTAAAATGTGATGAAAGACTTTCAGAACTTGAAGATTTAGGAGTTAAGATTCCATTAGGATACTTAACTAATAATGTGATGTTTTATAATATTGGTCCTAAAATAACCGTTAAGATGCAACAAGTAGGTAATATAACTACATCTTATGAATCAGAATTTGAAAGTGCAGGAATAAATCAAACTAGGCATAAAATATATCTAAATTTAACTACTACAATGAGAATTGCGGTACCTTTTAATAGCAAAGAAGTTGAAGTAACTTGTCAAATACCTGTTTCAGATACTATTATTGTAGGAAAAATTCCTGAAACAGCAATTAATATGAATGGAAGTAATTCTAACTAAAAAGGTGGTATTTACCACTTTTTTTTGCTTGAATAGAAAAATATGGCGGATTTCAATAAAAAATAATATTGCGTTACTTTAAAGGTTAAGTCAATAATAGTATTAAGGTTTATATTATAAGGAGGAATAAAAAATGGAAAACTTTGATTTCAAAGCTTATACAGAAATGTTATTTGGAAAAGGTCAAATTTCTAAATTGCCAGAAGTAATAAATAGATATGGTAAAAATGTTTTACTTGCTTATGGTGGAGGAAGTATAAAGAGAAATGGAATATATGATGAGGTTAAGAAGTTATTAAAGGATTGTAATGTAATTGAACTTGATAAAATTGAACCAAATCCAAGAATTGAAACTGTAAGAAGAGGAGTTAGTCTTTGTAAAGAAAATAATATTGATGTTATTTTAGCAGTTGGAGGTGGAAGTACAATAGATTGTGCTAAGGTTGTTGCAGCAGGAGCTTTTTATGACAAAGATCCATGGGATTTAGTAACAAATCCAGAGAAAATAGATAAAGTTTTACCTATAGTAACAATTTTAACTTTAGCAGCAACTGGCTCTGAAATGAATGGAAATGCTGTTATTTCTAAAATGGACACTAATGAAAAGTTAGGTACTGCAAGTATAAATATGAAACCACAAGTATCTATATTAGATCCAGAGTATTTATACACATTGCCAAGTATTCAAACAGCAGCAGGTACAGCTGATATAATGTCACATGTATTTGAAAATTATTTCAAAAATACAGAAGGTGCTTTTGTTCAAGATAAATTCTCAGAAGGATTATTAGAAACTTGTATAAAGTACTGTCCAATAGCTTTAAAAGATCCTAAGAATTATGAAGCTAGAGCTAATTTAATGTGGGCTAGTTCAATGGCTCTTAATGGATTATGTGGTAGTGGTAAACCTGGAGCTTGGACTTGCCATCCAATAGAGCATGAATTAAGTGCTTTTTATGATATAACTCATGGGGTAGGACTTGCAATAGTAACTCCAAGATGGATGAGATATATTTTAAGTGAAAAAACAGTAGATAAATTTGTAGATTATGCAATAAATGTATGGAAATTAGAAAATAAGGGTGATAAGTTTGCTTTAGCAAATGAGGCAATTGATTTAACTGAAAAATTCTTTAAAGACTGTGGAATTCCTATGACTTTAAAAGAAGTTAATATTGACGAAACTAATTTTGATGAAATGGCTAGGGGGGCTGTAGAACATGGTTCTTTAGCTTATGCTTATGTTCCATTAAATGAAGCTGATGTTAAAAAAATATTAGAAATGTGTTTATAATTATACTTATACAAAAATGATGCTCTAAAAATAGGGCATCATTTTTGTGTTTGTAAATCTATAATAAATGTGAGTTTGAAGGGCATTGTTTTATTTTAATTTAGCTTCTAATTCATTTGAGATAGCAAGATTATAAATATAAGCATTATTAACTTCGTTAATGAAATCTACTTTCATTTCATCAGATAAATTAATCTCTGCTAACATGTTATGATATTTCATAACATATCCTCTTAAATCATTAATTTCAGGGAATTGATAGTAATTCAATCCTTCATTAGATATTTTATAGCTTGTACTTAATAGTGAAAGGAATGTTCTACCACCAAATAAATCAGCTAAGAATCTTGTATATGCATATGCAACTACAAGTTCAGGTTTAGTTTGTGATAATTCCTCAATTTTTGCAATACAAGCTTCTGTAGAAGCTAATAATTTCATTGAATTTAATTTATTACCTAATAAGAACTCTAAATCTTTTCTCATAAGTTCTGAACGATATAATTCTCTTGTAACAAAAGGTTTAACAATAGTATTGTTTTCATTTTTATCTAATGCATCTTCAATAGCCTTATACATTTTTTCTAAGTTGTATATGTATTCAGCATATCCTTCAACAGAAGCAGTTCCATCAACTAATTTCTTTATATAACCTGTATTTTCGGCTGCACTATGTAATAGTGAAGTTTTTTCTCTTATATCCATCATAAATTTCATGTTATTCACCTCGTTTAATTAGTAATTACTTTAATGATAATATATATTAATGGATAATAATTATCAAATAGCTTAAATTACCAAAAAGTTTTAAATCTTAGTATAATACTCTGATATACTTTGGTTTTCTTTATTTTTCTTAATATATTATTTGTTTAAAGTGTAGTGATACTATTCTTCATTAATATATTTGAGTAGGTTTATTTTTATTAACAATATTATGTAATCTTCATAATATATTATTGAGGAGATGGTAATTTTGAGTAAAATAGCAGTAAGAGGTGGACATTGTCCAAAAGTTCCAGGAGCAAAAGCAATATTGGATGAGTTAAAAGAAGATAGATTAATTAAAGATGCAGTTATAAAGTATTTAAAACAACTAGGGCATGAAGTTTTAGACGTAACTCCTCCAGATAGTACAAGTACTTCAAGTGCAGACTTAGCATATGGGGTTAATAAAGCAAATAGTTGGAATGCTGATTTATTTGCATCATTTCATTTTAATAAAGCTTATGATAGTTATAATGGAGCATTAGGAACAGAGGTATGTGTTTATTCTGAACATGAAATAGCTAAGAGAGTTGTTAATGCTATTGCTGCTTTGGGATTTAAGAATAGAGGACAAAAAATTAGAAGAGGCTTATATGAATTAAAGCATACAAGTATGCAATCAATGATAGTTGAGACTTGTTTTGTTGAGGCTACTGAGGATGTTGCATTATATAGAAAGATTGGACCTGATGCTATTGGTAAAGCTATAGCTGAAGCTATATCAAATAAAACAACTACAACTACACCAGTTAGTAATACAGATGAATCAACAAATGGAGTTAATAATACACAAACTTCAACAGGTGATAATTGGATAAGTAGACTTCAAGCTGAATGTAATGTACAAAGTTTTTCCAATCAAGCAGTAGATGGAATTGCAGGACCTAAAACATTAGCTGGTTGTCCTACACTTAGACAAGGAAATAGGGGTAATATAACTAAGTTACTTCAAGAAAAGCTTGTTTCACTTGGATATAATACTAATGATGTTGATGGAATATTTGGTTCACAAACCAAGGCTGCAGTTATTAGTTATCAAAAATCAAGGGGATTATCACAAGATGGAATTGTTGGACAAAATACTTGGAGGGAATTATTAAATTTATAAGCAAAAGGGAAGATTCAAATAGAGAGGTTGTATCTAAAGATACAACCTTATAAGTTTTATAAGATTTATTTTTTTATTAGTCTCCAATGTTGACCGCTACCGCCCCAATATTCCCATTGGTTTATATTAGCACCTGGAGAGGAACTACTTTCATATAAATCTATACAGGATTTATTATTTGAAGATTTAGTTAAAAATGCATATTCGCCATTTGCAACTTCTATAAGTTTAAACTTTTGCATATCACCACCCCAGTACTTCCATTGTTCAATATTAGTACCATTAGAAGTATTACCGTTTAATACATCTAGAGAACTTTGATAATTAGAAGCACCAGTTAAAACTGAATAATAGCCATTTCCATCAGAAACTAATTTAAATTTTTGAGCGTCAGAACCATTTAATTCCCATTGTTGAACATTAGTGCCATCAGTAGTTGAGCCGTTAGTTATGTCTAAATATAAACCGCTAGCAATATTTTTTATATAATAAATTCCATCTAATACTTCACTTGATGATATTGTAGAATTTGAGGTTTTTGATCCCCAGATAGATTTATTATTTTCACCTATTAAGGAAAAAGTCATTGTTTCTTTATGAGAGGAGGATTCATCGTATTGTTTAAAGAAAACACCTTTATAAGTTACACCATCAACTACCATAGTACATTGGTAACTTCCAGATTTTTCAGTCCAGGTACCAGTGTAATCGCCTGTAATTGTACCATCTGAATTTAATGAAACTTTAAAAGTAGGTAGCATATTAGTAAATGCAGTAGTAGCATTTAAACCATGGTTAATAAAATCATAAGTTCCAACAATATCATTAGAGGAATATCCAGTTTTTGAAATAGAACTACCTAAATATTCGTAGACAGCAGTTACAGGCCAACCATCTTCATTTAAGAACTGTTGATGAACCCTTACTTGATGTGATTCATCACCAGTATTAAATCTTGTATGATATATAAGATATCTTGAGCCATCATCATCAATAAAAGCGGAATTATGACCTCCTGACATATAACCACTTTTGCTAAGTTCTGAGTTACTAACCGAATTTAATGATGACAAGCTATAATTACCAAAAAGCTTAATTCCTTTTATTGATTGGTCATCATTACTGTTTGTATAAATTGCATTATTGCCATTTGCATCAACATATGGTCCAGTAATATTTTTAGACCTAAATAAACGAATATGATATCCGCTAAAATCATCTGTTGCATCTAATCCACAATAGGATTCATAAAGATAATAGTATCCAGATTCTTCATCCAAAACAATATAAGAACCTTCACCTGTACCACCATAACCACCAGATATTTTAATTCCAAAATATTGATCTGATACATTAGTTGTAGTTGAGTAAGTTGTAGAGTAATCTCTTAATCCAGTCTCTTTATCTAATTTTAACATAAATATTCCGCCAAACCATGAACCATAAGACATCCATAGGTCACCATTTTTATCATATAATACACAAGGATCAATGGCATTAGGACCATAGGAAGAATTCCATTTTCCATTAGAAATATAGCGACTATTAACAGAATCTGTTCCCATAACTTTAGGATAATCTGTAGAATTTGCTTCAGAATTATTAGTGAATCCTGAATAAACAATACTTCCTGAATAAGTATATGGACCATCAATATTATCTGATGTAGCTAGAGCTATAGAAGAATAAAAATTATCTCCATTTACACTCATATACATACACCATTTTTTCATAGTAGTGTTATATATTATGTCAGGAGCCCAAAGGTTATTTTTTAGTTCATAAGAGCTACTACCTTTAGAAGACCATTTTGAGGATTCAGAAAAAATAGTTTCATAATCTGTATTGACATTTGTAGTAATACTATCCCATGAAGTAAGATTAGATGAAACTCCATTAGATAAGTGAGTACCCAAAATATAATATTTACCATTAGATTTTACAATAGATGGATCATGAACTGATATTCTAGAAGTACTTAGTGATGAGGCATTAGTAGTTATTGGATTAACAAAAGTAAGATTTAATAGAAATAAGATTAAAAATGATAGTAAACGTTTTAGATTAACTGATGTTTTACAATGTTTCATTATTATTCCACCTTAAAATTTAATATTATTTAGTTATTTAATTAATTTAAAATTGTATATACACCTCCTCAAATAATAAGAAAAAATTTTTTCTTTAATAGTAGATTTAATATTTTATTAATTTAATATATAAGAAATAAAACATTAACAAAGGAAAAAATGTACATAATTTTATAGTGTCATTTTAAATGGATAATAATAAGATAAGTATTGTGTATAAATCAAGATTAGTTATGATATAAGTTGTATCTATAAAAATGTTTGTACAATAATTATGCAGTATTATACTATAAAGTAAATATATAAAACAAAAGAAGTAATTATGTATGATATAGGATTTAATTTTTTTAAATATAAAATATAAATTATAGTAGTATCTTTTTTGATACTATGTATTAAAAAAGTACCTACTTTTCTTAAAGTAAAATATGATTTATTATACAATTATAACCAGTAATTATATGTATAATTAGGTTATAAGAAAGGTAATTTTAATAAATATCTCTTTAAAGTTTATTGCGTATTCTTTAAAGAAATTAAAAAAATATCACATTAAGAAATATAATAGGGATAATAGATATATAGTATAAAGAAGGAGAGAAGTATTTGTGATAAATAAGAAGGCTGAGATAATTGTCACTGGTGATGTTTGTGTAAATTTACTAGTTTGGCAAAAAAGAACTAATATGGATAATACTTTTAATTACAATTTATACCCTAAGGTATGCCAAAGGTATGAAAAGGGAGGAGCTTTATTGTTGTCCAAGCTTATAGCGGATGCAACAGAACTTGAAGTAGCTTCACCTGAAATTGAGGGTATGAACTTATATTTAAATGATAATGTTTTAGTTTCAGTTGCAAATTTAAAGAAGTTTCCATTAACTAATAATAAGCAAAATAAAGATGAAGTTTATAGAATAGATGAATTTTCAGGATATTATATAAAAGATTCAGAAGCTCCTAGAACATTTTCTGTAATAAATGACAATGAAGATGCTAAAATTGTTGTATTAGATGATAATAATAATGGTTTTAATTCCAATGAAGATGTTTGGCCATTAGCTATAAAATCAGCTAATAAAACACCTATAATATTATATAAAACTAATAAAATAGATTTTAATAATAAATTATGGATACATATTGAAAAAAATCATTTAAAAAATACTATAGTTATTATTAATGCAGATGACTTAAGAGCTAAAGGAGTAAATATTAGTAAAGGGCTTTCTTGGGAAAAAACAGCATTAGATTTTGTTTGGCAGATGAAGAATAATCCTAAGCTTAAATATCTATCTAATTGTACAAATCTTATAATTCCTTTTGGATTAGAAGGAGTAATATATTATCATAAAGACTTAAGTAGTACATCAAAGTTATATTTTTTAACAAATGAATTTGAAGGTGGATTTATAAAAGAAAATAGTGGAAAAATGTACGGGTTAACATCTTGTTTTGTAGCTGGCCTTACTAAATCAATAAGTAATAGGACAGAGGGAGAAGGTTTGCCAGAGCTAATAGATGAAGGTATCAGACAAGGGATGCTTTCAGCTCAAAGATATTTTATTAATGGATTTGGAGCTGATTTAGAAAATGATAAATTCCCTAATGAATCATTATTTAAATGTGCTGAGGGTGAATGTAATTTTAATGAACATATTCAAGATGTTAAAATAAAAAATACTAATAATCCTAATTGTCGAGGATGTTGGTATATTATAAAAGATAAAAGTTCAACAAATTTAGAAGAAATTGCCTATGAAATAGTTAAAAAAGGCGAAGATAGTGCTTTGAAGTATATTCCTATAGCTAAATTTAGAAATTTAAAAACAGTAGATAGAACTGAAATAGAAGCCTATAGAAGTATAAAAAATCTTATTGCAGAATATATTTCTACTGAAAATGCTGTGAGACCACTATCTATTGCAGTTTTTGGTACTCCAGGATCGGGTAAATCTTTTGGGGTAACAGAAGTTGCTGCAAGTATAGCTCCAAATTTAATAGAAAAAATAGATTTTAATCTATCACAATTCCAAGGTGTTAATGATTTAATTGCAGCTTTTCATAAAGTTAGAGATATAGTGTTGAATGGTAAGTTACCACTTGTATTTTTTGATGAATTTGATTCTACTTTTGGAGAAAATCTGGGGTGGTTAAAGTATTTCTTAGCACCTATGCAAGATGGTACTTTTAGAGAAGGAGATTCAGTACATCCAATTGGAAAAGCTATATTTGTATTTGCAGGAGGAACATCAAGTACATATGAAGGATTCTGTGGAGAAGAAATAAAAGATGAAGATAAAATAGAATCATTTACAAATACTTTTAAAAATGCTAAGGGACCTGATTTTGTTAGTCGTTTAAGAGGATATGTTAATATTCTTGGTCCAAATCAAACAGATAAAAAATGGGATCAATTATTTATTATTAGAAGAGCAATGCTACTTCGTTCTTTATTGATTAGAAAAGCTCCATATCTTATTAATGACAATGGAGAAGCACAGGTTGATAATGGAATTATTAGAGCATTATTAAAAATTCCTAAATTTAAGCATGAATCAAGGTCTATGGAAGCTATTTTAGAAATGAGTATGTTATCAGGAGTGAAAAAGTGGGAACAATCACATTTACCATCTAAAAGTCAGTTGAAACTACATGTAGATGAACAAGAATTCTATCATTACATGATGCTTGAAGAATTCTTTAGTGAAAAAATAGAACATTTATCATATTATATTTGGAGTAAATTTGAAAAAACATATTTAGAAAATAATTCAATTATTATAGATAGTTATAATTATGTTTTACAAAATCACTTAAAAAAATGGATTTATGAACAAGTGAAAAACATTCCTCAAATACTATATAAGGCTAATTATGAATTATGTTCAATTAACGAAACACCTATAGTGGTAAATTTTGCAGAAAATGAACTAGAGTATTTAGCAGAATATCAGCATGAGATATGGTTAAAAAATAGAAAAAAAGAGGGATGGAAATATGGAGAATTTGCTGATGTTAATAAATTGGTTCATCCATCAATAACAAGCTGGAATAATTTAAGTCAGGAAATCAAAGATACCATAATTAAATATATTAAATTATGGCCTGAAGCATTAGTAAATAGTAAGTTAAAAATAGAGAAATTGAATTATTTATGTTACTGCGAATCACATAATTGTATTAAGAAAACTTATGATAATTAAATGATTAATAGAAGACTAAATATAAAAAAGCTAGTGAATGCATTGCAATCACTAGCTTTAGCTATGTTTAAATATTATTTACTTTCCCAGTTAAATACATATGGAACATTTCTGTAATAACCTTCATAGTCAAGTCCATAACCTACTACGAATAAATCATCGATTTCGAAACAACAATAATCAGGTTTTAAATCAACTTTTCTTCTAGAAGGTTTATCTAATAATACACAAGTTTTTACTGATCTTGCTCCTAATTTTTTTACATGTTCTATAACAAATTCCATTGTATATCCAGTATCTATTATATCATCAACTATTAAAACATCTAATCCTTCTATGTTATCTGGAATATCGTTAACAACATTAACAGTACCAGAACTAACTTCGCTATGTCCATAACTAGAAGTAGTCATGAATCCAACCTTAGCTTTTACGTCTAAAGCTTTAAATATATCAGCTCCAAAAACAAAGCTTCCTCTTAAAAGAGGTAATACATATAATTCTTTACCTTCATAATCTTTACTTATTTCTTCACCTAACTCTTTAACTCTAACCTTAATTTGTTCTTCAGAGAAAAGAATATTACGTTTTTTATCGTCCATGTAAGAAACCCTCCACTACAGTATTTATATTATTAATTATTATATGAAAAAAATATGATAAATAGTTGGCTTATTTATATTAAGCAAAAGTATAATTGTATTCCACTAGAAGTACAATAATAATATAGATTCTAACAATAATTTTAAAAATTTGCAACGTAAAAATTGGAATATATTTAGTTTACATTTACTTTAGAATAAGATAAAATATAGTGAAATATCAGTATATATAGGAATAGGTTTAATAGAAATTATAAAATTACTTTTATACAATTAGTATATACTAAATAAGAAGCTTTAGTTGAGGTGATAATATGATATATGGAAATATAGATGGTGTAAAAAAGTCTGCTATAGAAGAATTAGAAAGACTTTATAAAGCTAAATGCCCAAAAGATGAGGTTTGTTCTACTGAAATAATAGAAGTAATTTCTAGAGTTTCATCATTTATAGAAAGAGAAGTAAGTGTTGCAATAGATAGAAGAGGAAATATTAGAACTATAGCAATTGGAGATTCTACTTCAGTAGAAATAGAAACTTTAGATATAAGGGAAAAAAGATTAGCTGGTGTTAGAATAATTCATACACATCCAAATGGTATGAGTAATTTATCTGCATTAGATATTAGTGCTTTATTAAAATTAAAATTAGATGCTATTGTAGCGGTAGGAATATATGAAGGAAAGATATTAGATTGTTCTTTAGGAATGCTAACTGTTCTTAATGATACTTTAGATTATGAAGAAACTGCTCATATACCTTTAGAAGAGATATCTAAAATACATATATTAAATAAAATTAATTATATAGATTCTTTAATTAAGGAAAAAGATATAATTGAAGATGATGAAGAAAAAGCTATATTAGTAGGTTCTGATACAAGAGAAAGTTTAGAAGAACTTAAGGAGTTAACAAAAGCTTGTGATATTCCAGTACTTGATAGTGTTTATCAAAGTAGAAGTAAAATAGATGCTGCTTTTTATATTGGTAGAGGTAAAGTTTTAGAAATTGCTCAATTAAGACAAAAGTTAAGAGCAAATGTAGTTATATTTGATGATGAATTATCAGGATCACAAGTTAGAAATTTAGAAGCTGCTATAGGGGCTAAAGTTATAGATAGAACTACGCTTATTCTTGAGATATTTGCTAGAAGAGCAAAGAGTAGAGAGGCTAAAATTCAAGTTGAATTAGCACAACTTAAATATAGAATGAGTAGACTTCAAGGGTTAGGTACAATAATGTCAAGAACTGGTGGTGGTATTGGTACTAAAGGGCCTGGAGAAAAGAAACTAGAAACAGATAGAAGACATATAAAAGAGCAAATTTATGATTTAAATGATGAATTAAAGAAAATTAAAAAAATTAGAGAAACTCAAAGAGAGAAAAGAAACAAAGAAAGTATTCCAAAAGTTTCATTAGTAGGATATACTAACGCAGGAAAATCTACTTTAAGAAATGCACTTTGTGATGTAGCAGCTCAAAAAGAAGTTATAGGTAAAGAAAAAGTATTTGAAGCAGATATGTTATTTGCAACATTAGATATAACAACTAGAGCTATTGTATTAAAAAATAAAGGAGTAATAACTTTAACAGATACAGTTGGATTTGTTAGAAAGTTACCACATGATTTGGTAGAAGCATTTAAGTCAACTTTAGAAGAAGTAATTTATTCAGATCTTTTATGTCATGTAGTTGATTCTTCAAGTGATACAGCTTTAGAACAAATTAGAGCTGTAGAAGAAGTTTTATTCGAATTAGGAGCTAAAGATAAGAAAACTTTACTTGTTTTAAATAAAATAGATAATGCAACAGAAGAGCAACTTGAAGCTATTAAAAAAGCTACAAGTGAATATGAAACAATTGAAATTTCAGCAAGAGAAGGTATAAATTTAGATGAGTTATTAACACTAATAGAAGAAAATCTTCCTTATAAGATGAAAAAGTGTGAGTATTTAATACCATATGACAGAAGTGATATTAATTCATTCCTTCATAGAAATGGTAGAGTTTTAGAAGAAGAGTATAGAGAAAATGGAACTTTCATGATTGTTGAAGTTGATGATGAAAGTTATAATAAAACTAAAGATTACATCATAAATATATTAATGTAATAGTTAATAAGAGCTACTTAAGATTAAGTAATTTTAACATTCTGTAGAAATGATATAGGATTCTTAATGAATATTAAAATAAGCTGTCTATTGTTATAGAAGTGAATAAATACTTATTTTAAGGATGCTCTTTTTAACATAGGTTCTGATATTGTTAATAAAAAAGATATAAATGTTTTAAGGTACTACTTAAAAAAATGTTCATAAGTACCAATAAAATAATTTATATTTAGCAATATCAGGGCCATTTTTATTTTAAGACATTTTTAGATAGTTAAATATGTTAAAATATGTTTAAATATTAATAAGTATGGTTGTAAAGTGGGTGGAAATAAAATGGTTAATGGAACAATGATGCAATATTTTGAATGGTTTCTATTGCCACAGTGTAAATTATGGAATGAAATATCTAGAGAAGCAAGTAATTTACGTGATTTAGGTATAACAGCTGTATGGATGCCACCAGCATATAAGGGGATTGGTGGTGGATATGATGTTGGTTATGGAGCATATGATTTATATGATTTAGGAGAATTTAATCAAAAAGGAACTATAGAAACTAAATATGGTAGTAAAGATGAATATTTAATGGCCATAAAAATGTTAAAGAAAAATGGTGTTCAAAGTTATGGAGATATAGTTTTAAATCATAAAATGGGTGCAGATGAAGCAGAAGAAGTTATGGCAAGAGAAGAGGAGTTTTTTAATAGGAATATTCCTATTAGTGGAACTAAAGTAATAAGAGCATGGACTAAGTTTACTTTTCCAGGAAGAAATAATAAATACTCTTCCTTTAAATGGGACTGGAATGCTTTTGATGGAATAGATTATGATGATAAAACAAAAAGAAATAGTATTTATAAGTTTTTAACTAAGGAATGGAGTAATAGAGTAGATAAAGAAAATGGAAATTATGATTACCTTATGGGAGCTGACTTAGATTTTTCAAATAGAGATGTGGTGGAAGAACTGAAAAAGTGGGGAAAGTGGTACATCGATTTTACAAATATTGATGGATTTAGACTAGATGCTGTTAAACATATAAGTTATGATTTTTTTGTAGAATGGCTAGAATATCTAAGAAAAGAAAGTGGAAAAGAATTATTTTCAGTAGGGGAGTATTGGCATTCTAATGTAGATGTACTATTAGAATATTTAAAAAATACTAAATATGTTATGTCTTTGTTTGATGTACCATTACATTTTAATTTATATGAAGCTTCTCATAGCAATGGTGATTTTGATATGAGAAATATTTTTAAAGGTACATTAGTAGAGCAATATTCAACAAAAGCAGTAACTTTTGTTGATAATCATGATACTCAATTAGGAAGTTCACTACAGTCATGGGTAGAAAATTGGTTTAAGCCAATAGCTTATTCTTTAATATTATTAAGAATAGAAGGATATCCTTGTGTATTTTATGGAGATTATTATGGAATACCAAGTCGTGAATATTTTGGCATAGGAAGTTATTTAGATTTATTATTAAAGGCTAGAAAACAATTAGCATATGGTGAACAACATGATTATTTTGATGATAAAAATATAATTGGATGGACAAGAGAAGGAATTAAAGAATATAATAATTCAGGTTTAGCTGTTTTGTTAACTAATAAGTTAGGTGGACAAAAGAGAATGTATGTAGGAAAACAGTTTTCAGGTGAGAAGTTTAGAGATTTGCTTTCAAATTTTCAAGAGAAAGTAGTTATTGATAAGGATGGTTTTGGAAAATTTATGGTTAGAAACGGAAGCGTATCTGTTTGGGTATTAGATAAGGTAGATATATAAACTTTATATATTTTAATACAAAATAATAGGGGGAATAATATGAAGTTAACTATGAAGAAATTTTTAATGTTTGCAGTTACATTTTTATTTGTAATGGGAATTTCAATTAATGTATTTGCAGATACAGGAGAAAGTGCAAAAAATTTATTTTATGCAGGTGATAGCATTAATGAGACTGTAGATGGAAAGTCGGATGTCTATGTATTTGGTAATTCAATAAGCTTAAATGGAAGCGTGGAATCAGAAGTTGTTGTGGCTGGAAATAATGTTAATATTAATGTTGAAAGTATTGGAGGAAGTGTTAGAGCTGCAGCTTATAGTTTAAATATAGATTCAGAAATCAATAGAAACATAACAGCTTGTGCAGGTGATATAAATATAAAGTCTAATACAAAAGCTAAAGGAATTTATATCTTAGGAGAAAGTATTAGTTTTTTAGGAGAATCAGAAGATCTATATATTAGTGGTGATAAAGTAGAATTAAATGGAGTGGTAACAGGTAATGTAAGTATAAATTGCAGTGAGTTAGTTATTGGTGAAAATGCAAGAGTAGATGGAAAGTTTGATTTGAAATCTGAAAATGAACCAACAGTTTTAGGAGATTTCGATACTAGCAAAATAAACTTTGAAAAAATAGATGTTAAAGAGGATGTTAATATTAATTTTAATGGAGTATCACTTATAGGAAAGGCAATGAGTTTAATAACAGCAATAATATTAGCTGTATTAATAACTCTATTATGCAAGAGATATTTATCAAATAGTTGTAATAGATTAATTAGTAAACCCTGGTTACCTTTTGTAGTTGGATTTGCTACTCTTATAATAGTACCAATATTAGCAATAATATTATGTTTTACTATGGTATGTATACCAATTTCTATAATTAGTATATTAATATATAGTGTATTAATTTATATTGCACCAGTAATATCAGGTATAGTGTTGGGAAGAATTGTATTTAAAAATATGAATAAATATCTTTCAGGAATGTTGTTTACTATAATTATTAAGGTGATAACATTTATTCCATATGTTGGTGCAATAGTTGTTTTTGCATGTTTATTATTATCATTAGGATTATTTATAGAAAATATTTTTTATCTAATAGATGAAAAAGAATCATAAAAAATTATATAAATAGCACAGTATTATTTAAGATTATAATTCTGTGCTATTATTTTTATAAAAATTTGACCAGATTTACTATATTTTCTATAATTAAATGTATTAATACAATTTATCAATAAGAGTGATGGGGGCAATATGGAAAAGTATAATATTGAATTTAATGATTATGAGCCTAAATATATTCAAATTGCAGATAATATCAAGAATTTGATTAATTCCAAAGTAATAAAGGATGGAGATAAGTTACCACCTATAAGAGTATTAGCTAAGGAGTTAAAAGTGAATAATGTTACAATTGTAAGTTGTTACGATAAGCTTGTAAGTGAAGGTTATGCTTATCAAAAAATGGGTTCAGGAACATATGCCAAGAAAAGAGAAATTACTGATTATTTTAAAAAGGAATATTCTAAAGAAATTAAATTAATAAAAAACAATTATGAAAAAAATATAATTGATTTTACAGGAGAAAGCTCTAGAAAGGTGAATTTTCCTATAAATCAATTTAAAAGAGTTATAAATGAGGTTTTAGATAGAGATGGTGCAGATGCATTAATTAGGGAGGAAGCTTTTGGATATGCAAACCTTAGAGAAACTATAAATAAAGTATTTTGGAATAATTCTTTAAATATAGAGAACTTATTAATCGTATCAGGAGCACAACAGGGGATAGATATTGCATCAAAGGCAATATTAAATATTAATGATAATGTTATTGTTGAAAAACCAACTTATGCAGGTGCATTGTCTGTATTTAAATTTAGAAGAGCAAATGTGTTTGAAATGCCTGTAGAAGAAGATGGTATAAATATAAAAAAACTTGAAGATATATTAAGGAAAAATAAAATTAAGTGTTTTTATACAATGAGTTATTTTCAAAATCCAACTGGAATTAGTTATAGTCATGAAAAGAAACTTGCTATTTTAGAATTAGCGGAAAAGTATGATTTTTATATAATAGAAGATGATTATTTGTCAGAGCTAATATTTGATGATAATATAAAACACGAACCATTTAAGGTTTTAGATAAAAATGATAGAGTAATTTATATAAAAAGTTTTTCAAAAATATTTTTACCAGGGATAAGACTTGGATATATAATATCTCCAGAAAGCTTTAGAGAAAGTATACAAAACTCAAAGATTAATACAGATATTGCCACATCAACATTAATGCAAAGAGCTTTAGAAATGTATATTAAAGAAGGTTATTGGATTGAATATATAGATAATCTAAGAAGTGAGTATATAAAAAGATATGAGTTAATGAAAAAGCTAATTAATGAAAAGTTGAAAAAGTATGTAGGATTTTTTGATCCTAAAGGTGGATTAAGCTTTTATTTAAATATTAAAGATAAAGAAATTAAATCAAAGGAATTATTTTATAGGCTTAAGGAAAGAGGAGTTTATATTACTCCAGGAACATTATTTTATAAGGGATCAAATTTAGGAGAGCAATATTTTAAGGTGAGTTTTTCACAAGTTAACCAGGAAGAAATAATAAGTGGAATTGATATAATTAAGGAGGAGCTAGAAAAATGGCATATATAACGATAAGAGAATATGGAGAAGATAGCTTTATTGAAAAAAAATCTGAATTTATTGGATATGCAAAAAGAGTAGAAAATGAAGAGGAAGCAAAAGCATTTGTAGCAGAAATAAAATCAAAGCATAAACAAGCAAGACATAATTGTTGGGGATATATAATTGGTGAAAATATGGGGATTCAAAGATATAGCGATGATGGTGAACCACAGGGGACAGCAGGAATTCCTATTTTAGAAGTGATGAAAAAATCTAATATTACAGATTGTGCAGTTGTTGTAACAAGATATTTTGGTGGTATTTTGTTAGGAACTGGAGGATTAACAAGAGCGTACACTAAAGGAGCTTCTATAGCATTAAAAGCTGGAGGTGTAGTAGAAAAGGTTCAAGGTGTTAAGGTATCTCTTACGTTAGATTATGATATGATAGGGAAAGTACAGTATTTTTGTGGACAAAATAATTGGCATATTGAAGATACAGAATATACAGATAAAGTTATAGTACACATACTTGCAGAAGTTTCTGTAGCGGAAGAAATAGAAAAAGAAGCTATAGAAGCAAGTAATGGAAAGATAATAGTTGAAAAAAGTAAACCAGAGGTGTATTTTAAAGAAGAGAATAGATTATATAGTATCATATAGTGATAAGGAAACATTCTACTTACTTTCGTTTGTAGGTGTAATTTTGAATTTAATTTCGGAAGTACGCTACTCATTATTGTTCGTAGGTGTAAGTTTGATTGACAAAATTAAAATTTTGAATCTCGCTTAAATTGTTAAATAATAATCCTTATGGTATAATATAAGAAGATTTTTATTAATAAACTTAAAAGATTTAGGAGGATGAAATAATGTCAGGACATTCAAAATGGCATAATATACAAAATAAAAAAGGTAAAGCTGACGCTAAAAGAGGGAAAATTTTCACTAAAATTGGTAGAGAGTTAATGATAGCTGTTAAAAATGGAGGACCAGATCCTGATAACAACCCTAAATTAAGAGATGCAATAGCAAAAGCAAAAGCGGCTAACATGCCAAATGATACAGTACAAAGATCAATAAAGAAAGCTTCAGGTGAGTTATCAGCAGTTGACTATGAAAGAATAGTATATGAAGGATACGGACCATCAGGAGTGGCTGTTATTGTTGATACTTTAACTGATAATAAGAATAGATCAGCAGGAAATGTAAGAAGTGCTTTCACTAAAGGTGGTGGAAACATGGGAACTACAGGTTGTGTAGGATTCATGTTCCAAGAAAAAGGTGAAATTGTTATAGAAAAGGGAGACCTTGATGAAGAAGAATTAATGATGATGGCATTAGATGCTGGAGCTGAAGATTTCAATAGTGATGAAGAAGAAGTATTCATAATCACAACTGCACCAGAAGATTTTGGTACAGTAAGAGAAGCTTTAGAAGCTGAAGGATTAGAATTCTTAGAAGCAGCAGTTAAAATGATTCCAGATACATATACTGAAATTGATGAAGAGGCAGCTAAGAAGTTCCAAAAAATGTTAGATCTACTTGAAGATGATGATGACGTCCAAGAAGTTTACCACAATGCTGAATTCCCAGAAGGATGGGATGAATAGAAGGTTTAATAGCTATATAAAGTCCTACAAAATCATTCGATAGTGACATACATCTTATTTATTTACACTCTTAATATTGATATACATAATATCAATGTTAGGGGTGTTTTTGTTATTAGAAGATTTATTGAAAGAATACAAATATGAAATGCAAATAAAGAGTTTTAGCATAAGAAGTATAAAAACTAGCTATAATTTAACGTTAAAGTTAATTAATTTTTGATATAAGGAATTTGAAGTAAAAAAATATTGAAGAATTATTACCTATGAACTTAAAGGAATATATAAGTATATTCAAAATTTACAGCTATCGGAAGTATATATCAACTCTATTGTAAAATATCTTAGAGGTTATTTTAAATATGCGGTAAAAGAGGATCATATTACATATAAGCAAAATATTACTAAGAAGATTAGTTGGTTAAGAGAAAAAATACGTTGATTAAAATCTTTAATGATATAGAAGTAAAAAGGATGACTAAAGTATGGGACTATAAAAATTTATATAATGCAAGGAATAAAGCAATTATTGCTATGTTATTCGAGACTAGTATAAAGAATTTAGAGGTGTATAATTTGAGAGTTAATGATGTAAGAGATACAGTGATTAAGGTTTTGGGCAAGGGAAACAAAGAGAGATATCTTCCGATGAATCCAGCATTAAAAAAGGTTTTAATTTTAATAATTGATCAATAAAAAATGTCAATATAGTAAATACATATGCCAATACCGAAATTAGAATAGTAGCAGAAGTTAGTGCATTAGCAACTAATACTAAAGATAATATTAGATATGTTTATAAAGATATAACTAGTAAAAATAATAGAATTATATTGAGACTATGCTTTAATTTAATATACTAGTAAATTATAGTTAATAATAAAATGAAAAATGATTTAAAGAACAATTTGAAATTAGTGTGAACTAAGTGATCTTTGAAAATTGAATAATACGGTGTTAAAAAATATATCATAATTAACTTATAATAATAATACTATAGTATTGTTAAGTTTTATAAAGTGGTAAGAGGAGAATTAATATGAGTAAACTTATTGATATATACTTAGAAGCTGTTTTCTTTGTTGTTTCGATAATATTGTGGTTATACGTACTTTTAATATCATCTGATATTCCAGTAAACATATCTAAGAATGAGTTTATCATTTCGATAATAAGTTTATTATTATTTGGATTATTCTATAGGTTTTATGTGAGAAAGTCTAAAAGAGAAGTAATAGGGGTACCTCTATTAATACCATTAGCATTTTGGCTATTATCTATGGTTGATGCAATTAAGTATAATTATCAAATATATAATACTATTATATCAATAATAGGTTTTACTATTACAGGATATTGTATTGGATTATCAATACATAGATTATTGACAAAAAAGCATACAGTTTAATATATTTATAAATTAACGGGTAATCCTAGCTTATCAAAAATAAAATTCAATATAAATTAATAAAAATACCGTATTATTCAATAAAGAAGATGCGGTATTTTTTAGTGCGCAATTCAAAAATATTATTAACATATTAAAATAGGAATTTTAAAAGGATTAGAAATTATTATTAAGAATATAGTTTTGAGAAAAATAAATATATGATACTTTATAAAATAAAAATTATATATAACCCATACTAGATATTCAGAAAATATGTTGATTTTATATTGGATTTAGAAAATAGATTTTGATACAATAACAATTTATATTTTCCAAAATTATGTAGCGAAATAAATATACTATATAAAGATTTATTATATGGGTAAAAGAATTAATGAGGAGTTAGATTATATTATGGAAACAATAAAAGTCAATGAGAAAGAATTTAAAATAATTAAATTATTGGGTAAAGGAAAAGGTGGTTATTCTTATTTAGTATCTTATGATAAAGAAAAATATGTTGTAAAACAAATTCATCATGAGCCGTGTGAAATATTGTATCCATTAAATATTAATATTGATTATTTTCCAACTAATTTTATTGTAAGTAATGAATTACTTTGGTATATAGATTATGAGTGTAATGACTATATGGAAGAATGGAATTTTGAAAATTGGGGCATCAAATATTGGTCTAAAACTCCAGAGTTAATTGAATATTATAACAAAAATAAAAATTAAGAATTATTGATTAAGATAATTAGTTTGTTTAATATTAAATAAAATTAGAAATATTATATAATGAATAAAAAAATTAACAAATTTATACGAATTATAAAAAAACTATTGCAAAAAATGTTCGTATAATATATTATTCTTAATGTAGTAAAAGATGTAGGGCTATTCATCTTAGATATGTTAAGGGGGATAAAAATGTTAAAAAATAAAACTAAGTTACTAGCGCTTATAACTGCATTTACAATTAGTGCTGGATTAATAACACCAGTAAAATCGGTTAAAGCTGAAGAAATTAATTCGGAAGTAGTACATAATATTGAAAATGTAGCTTTAAATGAAGAGGAAAAGAGTGATGATAAATCTTCAAATAAAGTTATAGAAATATTAAGTTTTAATGATTTCCATGGAAATGTATTGGAAAATGGAAAAAATATTGGGGCTGCAAAATTAACAGGTATTATAAAAGAGTATCAAAAGAAGGATGAAGCTAGTGATACATATGGAGTAGCAACAGTTTCAGGTGGGGATATATATCAAGGAACAGCAATTTCTAATATATTATCAGGTGCACCTGTTAGTGAAATGCTTAAGGAGATTGGAATAGTAGCCTCTGCTATAGGTAATCATGAGTATGATTGGGGATCAGATAAAATAAAGCCATGGGCAGATGAAGTAGGGTTTAAGTTTGTAGCAGCAAATTTAATTGATGAAGCTACTGGAGAAGCGCCAGAATATGCGGAACCTTACGTAATGACTACTGTTGATGGTATTAATATTGCATTTATAGGTATTGCAACACCAGAGACATTAACAAGTACAAAAGCTGAAAATGTTGTTGGTTTAAAATTCTTAGATATAGTTGAAACAATTGATAAATATTCAAAAATTGTTAGAGCAGAAGGTGCAGATATAGTAGTTGCATTAACACATTCACCGGCTGTAGAAAATAGTGATGGAACAATAACTGGTGAAGCTGCAGAAATAGCAGAAAATGCTGCTGATGTTGATGCGGTAATTGCGGCACATAATCATAAATTTGTTGATGGATTTGTACAAAACAGCAACACTGGAAAAGATGTACCTGTTGTTCAAGCTGGATATAATGGTAGAGGATTATCAGTAATTACATTTACTTTTGATGAAAATGAGGAAATTTTAAATGTAGATGCTAATACTAGACAATTCTATGCAGAAAGTACAACAAATGAATTTCCTGTAGATGAAAATGTTGCAGAAAGTATAGCTAAGTATAATGAAGAGTTAGCTCCAACATTATTAACAGAAGTAGCAGAATTAAACTTTGATTTAGATCATGATAGATATGCGGGGGTTACACCTCTTGGAGTAACTGTTGCAGAAGCAATGAGACAGGCTGGTGGAACACAAGTAGCAATTGCAAATGGTGGTGGAATTAGAGCACCTTTAACAAAAGGAACACTAACACTTGGAGATATGTACACAATATTACCATTTGATAATAATGTAGTTACTATGAAAGTAACAGGAGCTAAATTAAAAGAATTAATTCAACATGGAATTAATCCAGATGGTTTTGGATGGGGACAATATTCAGGTTTAACAGTATGGTATGATTCAGCAACTGATGAAATAACTTCAATGAGATTGTCAGATGGAACTAAAGTTGAAGATGATGAGTATTACACTTTAACAAGCATAGATTTCTTAATGACTGGTGGAGATAGTTACAACTTTGATGGACATATTGATCCTGTTATTATTGGAGAAATGAGAGATGTTATTATTAGCCAATGGGAAAAAGGTATTGATAAGTTAAATTATAACTTATTAATAGATGGTGAAGATACAGCAGTTATTCCAGAAGCTATGTCAGGAATTATAGATACATCTATAGTTACATTAATAAATGGTAATGGAAGCTATGAAAGTCCATTAGAAATGAAGATTAATGATGTTGAAATTAACAAGATAAAAACTTTCTTAAATAACTTAAAGCAATTAGGTAGTTTAGAAATTGAAACAGAAGAAACTGATGACTATACAGTATTCAAGATAAAGATTTCATTAAAGGATAAATCATTAGAAGATCTTTATATTACATTTAATGTAGATAATACATTAACAGAAGTGATATCAGCAATAAATGAATTAAAAGAAGATAATTCAGTTGAAAGTAATCCAGAAGAAACTCCAGAGGAGACGCCAGAAACAACTCCAGATGAGAGTGGAAATGATGAAAATATTGAAAGTGGAAATAATACAGAAAGTAACACTAATGAGGGGAATAGTAAATTACCTCAAACTGGGTCAACAATTTCTTCTTCACAAGTTGTATTTATAGCATTAGTTATAACTGCAATTGGAATTGTAGCTCTTAAGAAAAAAGAAAATATTGTATAAATTTAAAAGATATAAGCATTGACAAATCTAACATTAAATGATAGGATAAAGAAAAAAATCCCTTTAAATTGATTCGAGAAATCAATAAGGAAGTTATAGTATGCTTATAAAATTATCTTTTAATAGAAATATAGTTATTAATAAAGATAAATTATTTTGAATTATATTAGCCTTCCTTTTTTTAGGAAGGCTTTTTTATATAATTTAATAAAGTGTATTATGCCTTATTTAGTTATTTGAATTAGGGAATAAACTAGTAAGGAGAATGAAACAAATGAAAGTAAGTAAAATTAACAACAGTAACAAATTAGCCATAAAAATGGCAGTAGCTCTTATTTTAGGGTTAGTAGTAGGAGTAGGATGTATAATACTTAGAGAAAATCTAAATGCTAATGGAAATGCACATATATGGACAAGTATTAACAATATATTATTCCAGGATATTTCACAAGAAGGAGCAACAAATGCTATAGGAGTTTTTTATATATTAGGTCAACTATTTGTAAATGCACTTCAATTAGTAATAGTACCAATGGTGTTTACATCAATAGCTTTAGCTATGTGTAAAATAAGTGATACTAAAAAACTTGGTCGTATTTCATATAAGACAATATTAGGATTCTTAGTAACATCAGTTTTTGCATTAGCATTAGCAGGAGCAGTTGGATTTATAATTAAAAATTTAGGTTTATTTACAGCAAATGTGGAAAATGTTACAGCACAAGCAGGTGTAGCAAGCTCTACAAATCCATTATTAATAATAGTACAAGCAATACCAAATAACATAACAGCTGCATTTTCTACAAATGGAAGTATTCTTGCAGTAGTTTTTGTAGCAGTAGTATTAGGACTTTGTATAAATACTTTAGGAGAGAAAATAAAGGTATTAAAAACTTTATTAGAAGAAATAAATTCAATTATAACAGTATTTTTAAGTTTTATAATAACAAAGTTTGGACCTGTAGCAATATTTGTACTAATTACAAGAACATTTGCAATATATGGTGTAGATAATTTAAAACCAGCACTTGTATATGTAATTACTACAGTGTTTACACTATTATTATTCTTAGTATTTGGATATGCATTATTTATAGCAATTGGAGCTAGACTTAATCCAATTAAATTTGTAAAAAAGATAGGGAAGGTTGCTTTATTTGGATTTTCAACTTCATCTTCAGCAGCAACATTACCTTTAAATACAAAAACTACAACTGAAGAATTAGGGGTTAGTGAAGATATTGCATCATTTATATTACCACTTGGAATGACTGTAAATATGAATGGTACAGCAATAATGCAAGTCATAGCAGCTATATTCATAGCAACAAGTGCAGGATATGATGTGACTATAGGGAATATAGTAGTTATAGCATTATTAGCTTTAATATCATCTGTTGGTACACCAGCAGCGCCAGGTGCAGGAGCTATAATACTATTCACTGTATTAACAGGAATGGGATATAATAATGATGCAGCAATACTTGCTTATTCATTAATACTTGCAATAAACAGACCAATAGAAATGTTAGTAACTTCTCTAAACGTAGTTGGAGATGCGGCAACAAGTGTTGTAGTTGCAAAGTCAGAAGGTATGTTAGATGAAGAAATTTATAATAACGAAATAGTCTTAAGTAGAGAGTTAGCAGAATAGAAAATTAGAAAAGGGAACAAGCTAGATTAGAATAGTGAAGTGTCAACTGTATACTTTACAGAAGAACATTCATAAATAGCTTGTTCTTTTATATTTTTAAATATTTATATAAAAAAAGGACAACTAAATGTTGTCCTAAATAACTATTTAAATGTCATTGCATTTTTGAACCTAGATCCAGCTAGTAGGAATAAAGGTACTCCAATGCATGTGATTACAACTAATTCTCCTAGTGCAACTTGTCCCATAGATAAAATTAGTGGTAAACCATATAGCTTATTTAACATCCAACCAACTATAAGTCCATTAATTATTGTTGGCCAAATAGATGCTATAAAAAGTTTAGCCTTATAATTGTTTATAATTTTACCAGTTAAATAAATAGCATATACACTAATAAATGTAGCTAGTGTTCCAAATAACACATCCATAGGACCATTAGGACCTAATAAATTAGCAATTAAACATCCTAGTGTTAATCCCCCTATATATAATGGATCAAATACAGCTAATAAAACTAAAATTTCAGAAATTCTAAATTGAACTCCCATGTAAGATAAAGGTGCAATAGCAACTGTTATAACTGCATAAATTGCTGCAATAATTGCAGTTCTAGTCAGTTTTTTAGTTAAATCATTTTTCATTTTGAAAAACCTCCTAATAAAAATTATTAGGAACCTAAGGCTTATAATAGTTAGGAGTTAGTAGTTTTTTTAAAATTATTAAAATAAATTTAATTACTAATTCTTAGCTATTATTTTAAGTATAAACTTTTACCTAGTTTTGTTTTGAGACAGGAGGTTCCCGAACTGTCTATATTACAAAAATAAATTATACTCAATATTGTATCACAAATCAAGAAAAATTCATTTTATTAAAAATAAAATTTTTAGTGGTGAATTATTAATTTTAATCATAGTATAATAAGAGAATTATTATTTTATCTTGAATAGTATAAATTTATACATGATAAGAAATTAATTTACATAGATGGGATAAAATAATTTAATATTTGGAGATAAAAGTTTTTTAATTGTAATAAGGGGGAATCTGTATGGAATTTAAAAATGAAGATTTAAAAAATAAGTTTGAAAGTCATAAAAATAAGATACAAGAAAATATTGATATGGGAAAAAGTATGGGAGTAAATAAAATTAGTGCAATCCTTGCCATGGATGATGAAAGTGAAGAAATTCAAAGACAGTTAGTAAGTTGGTTATTATTAGAAGGATATAGAATTTCTCTTAAAAAAGAAGATTTTAGTATATTGATGATTGAATGGTAAAAGCTCATTTTTGAGCTTTTATTTTTTAAGAAAAATTTTTAATTTTATGAATATCATTTGTAAAGTTGTCAAGAATTACAACTGAGGAGTGATGTTCATGAAAAATATATTTAAAAATAATGATAAAAAACAAATAAATAATGAAAATAAATATACAAATAAGAAATTAGCAATAATTTCTGGAATGATTGTATTTGCTCTTGTAATAAGCTTTTTTGGAAGCTATTTTATAACAAATAGATTGACTAATCCTAAATATGCAAAAAATACTACAGAGGAAGATAAAACAGTATACAATAATACTAAGGCTTTAGATGATGATATGATTTTGATTTTAATGAATGAAGGTGTTATTGAAAAAGAACAAAGTATTTTGGAGTTTAAAAAAGAAAACTTTATATCAAGTGATATTAGTCAACAATTTATTGTAAACTTTTTTGAAGCTAATGGATATAATTTAGAAGAATTACAAGATGAAAAAGTAGTTTTTAGTAAAGATGGAACTACAAATGTATTACAACCTAATAAATATTATATAGGTGAGAAAGATGGATACTTTGCAATTTATAAAACTGATAGTGAAGGAAACTTAACAATTGAAAATGAAGATGATGTATATAGAGATAGTAGATCTATAAATTTTTTACAAGGTGAAGATTTAGAAGATATTAAGAATTTAAAACATTGCTATGATACAAAAGACGAGGCAATAGAAAAACTAACTGCATATATTTCATAATGCTTATCCCATATAATCACTTTTTAAAAAGTGATTTTTAATATACCCTTAAATTATATATTTTTACATGAAGAGATTATAAATAGAATTTGGTTCTTATTTATAATCTCTTTCATTATAGGAAAATAGATGCTTGTATAACATTGTACAGAAGAGGAGAAAATATTATTGTAAGCAACTAAGGAGGCGAAGATATGAGTATTATGCCAAACTTTGAATATTTATTAGTTATGCCTAGTGGAAATATTAGAGGTTTCCATGATGAAGAAACAGCAAAAGCATATATTAATAACTACTATTATTTTAGGACAAGAAACAATGACGTAGTTGGCGCATATGAGGATTTAACAGAAGATTTTGATGATATCGCTAATGTAATTTGCTACAAAATTGGAGTAGAAGAAGGAGAATGCAGGTTATATAATACAAGAGAAATAATAGAAAAGATACAAGACGAAGTTATTTTCCAAGATGAAAAGGAAGAGCTAATTTCTAAATTATTATTTAATCCTTCCGAAATAAATACATTTGATTATGCAATAGACAATATATTTACTAATACAGATTCTATTGATATTATGGAACCTTATGGAGATCCAATAACAGGACAATAACATAGTGAGAACTAAAAGAGTTATACTATATATTATGTAAATAGTATAACTCTTTATTATTGAAAAAATTAAAGTAAAATGGTAAAGTATAAGGTAGACTAAAGAAGTAATAACGTTAATATGTAATTGAAAATTGCAAAAACTTAATTACAAAACACAAAAATAATCTAATTTCTAATTAGATTAAGGGGGATGGAAATGTACGAATATATTAAGGGAAAATATATTGGGATTAATAAGGATTATGTTATTATAGAGAATAATGGGATTGGATATAAGATTTTTACATCAGGAGCAACTATGGCAGAAATGCCTAAAATATCTGAAGAAGTTCAATTATATTTAGAACAAATAGTAAGAGAAGATTTCATTGGATTATATGGATTTAAAGATAGAGAAGAATTAGAAATGTTTAAGCTACTTATTTCAATAAGTGGAGTAGGAGCAAAAGCAGCTTTATCATTACTTTCAATAAGTAGAATAAATAATTTAAAGTATGCAATAATCATGGAAGATGATAAGCATTTATGCAGAGCACCTGGAATTGGGAAGAAAACTGCAGGAAGAATAATATTAGAACTGAAAGATAAGATTAAGACAGATGAAGTTTCTGAAGGGGTTGATATTCAACAAGGATTTGAGGATATTGCACCAAGTAATAGTAATGCAATAGGAGAAGCTCTTGGAGCATTATTAGCTCTTGGATATTCAGAAAAAGAAGCTGAAAGTGCATTAAAGAAAGTAAATAGACAGGAATCTGTAGAAAATATTATTAAGGAATGTTTAAGAGTATTAATGGGATAGAGGTGATAGATTTGGAGAGAATTATCACTCCAGATGAAATTCTGGAAGATGGAAATAATGAATTAAGTTTAAGACCTCAGAAAATTAATGAGTATATAGGCCAAGATAAGGTAAAGGAAAGGCTTAATATTTTCATTACAGCAGCTAAAAGAAGAAATGAAGCATTAGATCATGTGTTATTGTATGGTCCGCCGGGACTAGGTAAAACAACATTAGCTAATATTATAGCAAAAGAAATGGGTGGAGATTTAAAAATAACTTCAGGTCCAGCAATTGAGAGAGCTGGGGATTTGGCAGCTATATTAACAACATTAAAAGATAATGATGTTTTATTTATCGATGAAATACACAGATTAAATAGAAGCGTTGAAGAAATACTTTATCCAGCAATGGAGGACTATGCTTTAGATATAGTCATAGGAAAGGGTGCTGCAGCTAAATCTATTAGATTGGATTTACCACATTTTACTTTGATTGGAGCAACAACTAGAATTGGAATGTTAACTTCTCCATTAAGAGATAGGTTTGGAGTTCTTTGTGATATGGTATATTATACTGAAGAACAATTAAAGGAAATAATTGTTCGTTCTGCTTTTGTATTAGGGTGTAATATAACTGAAGAAGGTGCCTATGAAATAGCTAGACGTTCTAGAGGTACTCCAAGAATTGCAAATAGATTATTAAAGAGAGTTAGGGATTATGCTGAAGTATATTCAGACTCTTTAATTAGTTATAAAGAAGCAAAAGCAGCTCTTGAACTTTTAGAAGTAGATGCTCAAGGTTTTGATAGAGTTGATAATAAAATATTAGAAGCTATTATTGATAATTTTAATGGTGGACCTGTAGGAATAGAAACATTATCTTATTTTATAGGTGAAGAACTTGGAACTATAGAGGATGTTTATGAACCTTATCTTCTTCAAAAAGGATTTATAGTTAGAACAGCTAGAGGAAGAACAGCCACAGATAAGGCGTATAATCATTTAGGAAGATCAAGAGGTAAAAAAGTTACGAAAAGACAAACTAGTTTTTTTGAAAGTTAGGAGATATATTAATGAAGACAAGTGATTTTGATTTTTACTTACCAGAGGAGCTTATAGCTCAACATCCATTAGAAAAGAGAGACTATTCTAGATTAATGGTTTTAGATAAAGCTACTGGAGAAATAGATCATAAACATTTTTATAATGTAATAGATTATTTAAATCCAGGAGATACATTAGTTTTAAATAATACTAGAGTAATGCCAGCAAGACTTATAGGAGAAAAAGCTATAAGTGGAGGTAAAATAGAGTTTTTACTTTTAAAAAGAATTGAGGGGGATAAATGGGAATGTTTAGCTAAACCAGGTAAAAGAGCTAAAATAGGTACTGAATTTACTTTTGGTGAAGGTAAATTAAAATGTAAAGTAGTTGATATTGTAGAAGAAGGGAATAGAATCATAGAATTTTCTTATGATGGAATATTTGAGCAAGTTTTAGATGAACTAGGTGAAATGCCACTTCCACCATATATAACAGAAAGATTAGATGATAGAGAAAGATACCAAACAGTATATTCTAAAGAGCAAGGTTCTGCAGCAGCTCCAACTGCAGGATTACACTTTACAAAAGAACTTTTAGAACAAGTAAAAGAAAAAGGTGTAAATATTGCTTATGTAACATTACATGTAGGTCTTGGAACATTTAGACCAGTTAAGGTTGATGATGTAAATGAGCATGTTATGCATTCAGAATTCTATCATTTAGAAGAAGAGGATGCAAAGATAATTAATGAAACAAAAAAACGTGGAAATAAAATTATTTCAGTTGGAACAACATCTACAAGAACTTTAGAAACAATTGGAGATGAAAATGGTTTTGTTAAAGCACAAAGTGGGTGGACTAATATATTTATTTATCCAGGATATAAGTTTAAAGTTGTTGATAAGCTTATAACTAATTTCCACTTACCAGAATCAACATTAATAATGTTAGTTTCAGCTTTAGCAGGAAAAGAAAAAGTAATGAATGCTTATAATGAAGCTGTAAAAGAAAGATATAGATTCTTCTCTTTTGGAGATTCAATGATAATAAAATAATAAAAAACATAAGTTAAAAGGAAGTGAAGTTTTGAGTAAAAGATATACGCTATTAAAAAAAGACGGTAAAGCAAGAAGAGGAAGATTTGAAACACCTCATGGAACAATAGAAACACCAGTATTTATGAATGTTGGAACTTTAGCTGCAATTAAAGGTGGAGTTTCTTCTATGGACTTAAAGGAAATAGGATGTCAAGTTGAACTTTCTAATACATATCACTTACATTTAAGACCATCTGATAAAGTAGTTGCAAAAATGGGTGGATTACATAAGTTTATGAATTGGGATAGACCTATATTAACTGACTCAGGTGGATTCCAAGTGTTCTCATTATCATCAATGAGAAAGATTAAAGAAGATGGAGTTTACTTTAACTCACATATAGATGGTAAAAAGATTTTTATGGGACCAGAAGAATCAATGCAAATTCAAAGTAATTTAGCATCAACAATAGCTATGGCATTTGATGAATGTATACCAAATCCATCAAGTAGAGAGTATGTAATAAATTCTGTTGCAAGAACAAATAGATGGTTAGATAGATGTATAGCTGAAATGAATAGATTAAATTCATTACCTGATACAATAAATAAAGAACAAATGCTTTTTGGTATTAACCAAGGTGGTTGTTATGAAGATATAAGAATAGAACATGCTAAGCATTTAGCAAAACTAGATATGGATGGATATGCAATTGGTGGTTTAGCAGTTGGTGAAACTCATGAAGAAATGTATAGAATTATTGATGCAGTAGTTCCACATTTACCAGAAGATAAACCAATATATTTAATGGGAGTTGGTACTCCAGAAAATATACTAGAAGCTGTAGATAGAGGGGTTGACTTCTTTGACTGCGTTCTTCCAGCTAGAAATGGTAGACATGGTCATGTATTTACAGGGCAAGGTAAAATAAACTTAATGAATGCTAAGTTTGAATTAGATGAAAGACCAATAGATGAGGGGTGTCAATGTCCTGCATGTAAAAACTACACAAGAAGTTATATAAGACATTTATTTAAGGCTAAAGAAATGCTTGCATTAAGACTTTGTGTTTTACACAACCTTTATTTCTACAATAAATTAATGGCTGATATTAGAGATGCTATTGATAATGGAAACTATAGTGAGTTCAAAGAGCAAAAGCTTAGAGAGTGGAATATAAAAAAATAAAGCTTTAAAATTATGTTTATGAATAAATTATTAAACTTTAAAGTATAAGTGTTCATAGAATTGACATATAAATTTAAATAAAGTATAGTATTTAATACATAGTAAATATTACAATGTATTGTTTTAATATAAATGTGAAGGGAAGGGATTCTAATGGCACAATTATTAGCTACGTTATTACCTTTAGTTGCAATGTTCGCAATTATGTATTTCTTATTAATACTTCCAGAAAAGAAAAGAACTAAGAAGTACAATACAATGTTATCAGAATTAAAAGTAAATGATGAAGTTTTAACTAGAGGTGGAATAATTGGAAAAATCATAACAATTGATGAAGATCAAATGGTTATCCAATCAGGTCCAGATAGAGTAAGATTTAGAGTAACAAAAAATTCTATAGCTCAAAAATTAAATAAAGACGTTGCATAATAAAGAATATTACCCCCTTTTAGTTCATAGAATGAACTAAAAGGGGGTGTTTTTATGGAGTGGAAAGATTATTTTGGAAATGTCCTAAAGGGAGTTGTTGGAGCTGTTGCAATAGTGACTATATTAACTGCTATTTTTTCATTAGTTATGAGTTTTGTAGAAATTAGTCCGGGTATAGATAGTGCTATTAATGTAGGAATAACAAGTATAAGTTTAATATTTGGAACAATATTAGCAGCTAAACTATATGGGCATAAGGGTTGGTTAGTAGGTCTTTCAGTTGGTGTATTATTTTACATAGCATTATATGCCATAGGAGTTTTATTCGGAGCTGAAGCTACTTTAGGTTTATATGATTTAATGAAATTTTCACTTTGTGTATTGGTAGGTATTCTTTCAGGTATGCTAGGTATTAATCTAGGAAGAGACTAAAAGTTATAGGGAGTTATAATTAAATTAATATGACTCCCTATATATCTTTAACATATTATTATATCTAAAATATAAAGAAAAGTAAATATGTAAAGGATATCTTTGTAGTAAATTACAAAAATATAAAAAATATGGAAAAAAATTAAGAGATGATTTACAATATTAATGTAAGGTAAATTTAAAAATAGAATAATTACAACTTTGATGGTAACGATTTCTGAAATTCGTATATCATATTAAACTATTTTTAAATTTAAAAATAGGGAGGAGATTTTTATGAAGAAAAGTGGAGCTTTAAAGTACAAATGGCAAATATCAATTATGACTTTGGTCTTTTTTTGCTTAAGTTTGGTACCGTTTCCTAATGGTTTTACTGATGCCTTAGCAGAAACCATATTAAAAAGTCCTGTAATTAATAGTGACGGAACAGTTACATTTAATTATCAAGGCGATGGTACAGAAGAGGCTGTAAAAGTAAAGGGAGAATTTAGTAGTTGGAATACAATTGATATGACAAAAGGGGAGAATGATATTTGGACACTTGATGTTGAAGGAATATCAGGAATAAGTCAATATGGAATAGTAACATGGTCACCAGATACAAAAGATCAAGAATTGGGAGATTGGCAAGGTGATCCGTTAAACTCATATAAAAAAGATGGTAATCCAGCTGTAGTGGTTAATCCACAAGTTAGCAATGGGAGTGTTACATTATATTACTTAGGTAATGGAACAGAAACTAGAGTAGCTGTTAAGGGTTCTTTCGATGAAAACTGGGGAGTTTTACATGAGATGACTAATGAAAGTAGCTCTAATATTTGGTCTGTAACTATGGATATAGAACCAGGTAATTATGAATATGGAATAGTAACATGGTCACAAGATACAGAAGATCAAGAGTTGGGAGATTGGCAAGGGGATCCTTTAAATCCTAAACATTCAGAGGATGGTAATTTTGCTTCTAATGCATTACTTACAGTAGGAGAGGATTCAGATGTTGATGTACCTAATGAACAAGATAAAAAGGTAGTAAAAGTAAGATTTATAAAAGAAGGCGAAACTAAATACGATAACTGGGGATTTTGGACATGGTACCCTGGTGAAAATGGAAAGTTTGTTGAGTTTGATTATGTAGATAAAGAAGGTGCATATACTTTATTAGAATTACCAGCTAATGTAACAGAAGGTGAACTAGGTATTATAGTTAAAGAAGGACAAGGTTGGGATAATAAAGCTACTGGAGATTTAAAATATGAAATTTCAGAGTTGACTAATGACAATAATGAAATTGTTGTAACTTATGGTGAAAATGAAAATCCAAAGAGTGTTGAACAAAGAGCTTTTATAAAGGAATATGAAAATATCACTGTAAATATTCATTATAAAAGAAGTCAAAAAGACTATGATAACTGGAATTTATGGACATGGTTAGATGGAGTAGAGGGAGAAACATTAGAATTTACTTCAGAAGATAGCTATGGTAAAGTAGCAACTAGAACTTATGAAAATTTAGTTAATGATACTAAATTAGGGTTTATTGTTAAAAGAACTGAAGGCGATAATGAATGGGCTGAGAAAGATGTAGATAGCAATAGATTTATTGATTTAAGACATGTATCTAGTGATGGAACAATAGATATATATTTATCACAAGGCAAGGAAGCATTTGGTTATCATTCAGCTTTAGTATCAAAAGAAATAACTGATTTAGATGGACAAGTAAATGGTGATATGCTTTATCATAATACTTGGGATAGTCTTTATAAATATCCATTTGGCGCAGTTGCAGAAGGAACTGATGTAACTGTTAGAATGCATGCTCAAAAGGGTGATTTACAATATGCTAGAGTATTAGTTAGAAATACAAGTACTAATAGATCAGACCTTTACAATATGGAAAAGGTGTCAACTATAACTGTAGATGAGGAAGAAGTTGATATATGGGAAGCAACATTTACTCCAGATGAAATTGGTGTTTATGGATATAAATTTATTGCTGGTGATGGAGATACAGTAAAATACTATGGTGAAGATGGTAATGAAGGAAAAACAGGAACTGTTGGAGATAAAAACGGACTATTTTTCCAATTAACAGTTTATGATAAAGACTATACAACTCCTGATTGGATGAAAGAAGCTGTTGTATATCAAATATTCCCAGATAGATTTAACAATGGGGATACTTCTAATGATGATGCAAAAACAAATGCAAGAGGTGAAGAACCAATTGAAGTGCCAGATTCATGGGATTCACTTCCTGATAATCCTAGATTAGGCGAAAATAATATGGATGATATTGATGGTGCCTATTCTGGAGATGGAATATGGTCAAATGATTTCTTTGGTGGAGATATAAAAGGTATTCAAGAAAAACTAGATTACTTACAAAGTTTAGGAGTAAATACTTTATATTTAAATCCTATATCTATGGCATCTTCAAATCATAAGTATGATGCTACTGATTATAAATCATTAGATCCAATGTTTGGAACAGAAGAAGATTTTAAAGAATTTACTGCAGAGCTTAAAAATAGAGGAATGCATCTAATTGTTGATGGTGTATTTAATCATGTAGGTGATGATTCAATTTACTTTGATAGATATGGTAAATATGATACTGTTGGGGCTTATGAATATTGGGAATATGTATATGATACAATGAATAACGAAGGAATATCAGAAGAAGCAGCTATGACTAAAGCTGATGATTACTTTGTTAAATCAGGACAAACATTCAGTGAAGAAAAGTGGCATTTATGGTTTAATATCAAGAATACTAAGGTTGATGTTGGAACAACTAATGAAAGATATGATTATCAAGGTTGGTGGGGATATGATTCATTACCAGAATTTAAATCATTAACTAAAGATGAAGCTATTGCATTAGGATTAGCAAGTGAAAATGATAAATTTGTTGATAAAGCTAGTGAATGGAACAATAAAGAATTAGTTGATTATATTTATAAAGATGAAGACTCAGTAGCTAAACAATGGATTGACTGGGGAGCAGATGGTTGGAGACTAGATGTTGCCAATGAAGTTGATACTGTATTCTGGAATGACTTTAGAGAAGAAATGAAAGCTCATAATGAAGATACACTTATTTTAGGTGAAATTTGGGATGATGCTTCAAAATACTTTGTCGGAGATCAATATGATTCAGTAATGAACTATAGAATAAGAGCTGCATTAATTGATTATCTAAAGAATGGTAATGCAACAAGATTAAATGATACTTTAATGGCTGTTTATGAAGACTATCCAGAAGAGGCTTTCTATGCATTGATGAATTTAATGGGTTCTCATGATGTTGCAAGAGCTATATATATATTAGGTGGAGGAAGCGATTCTTCTGAAAGAGCTGAATTTGGAAATTACGATGAAGATTTAGGAAAGCAAAGATTAAAGCTTGCAGCTTTATTTGAATTTGGATATGCTGGAGCACCTACTATTTACTATGGTGATGAAGCAGGGGTTACAGGATCTAAGGACCCAGATTGTAGAAGAAGTTATCCATGGGGTAATGAAGATACTTCATTAATTAGTTTTTATGAAGCTATAGGAACAATTAGACAAGAGAATAAGGATTTATTCTCTCATGGAGATTTAACAACTTTATATACTGGTTCTGAGGGTGTATATGTTTATGGAAGAAGCTATGAAGATGATCATGCAATAGTAGCAATTAATCCTACAAATACTGATGCAAAAGTAACTGTTGATTTAAAAGAATTTACTGGAAATGGTACGAATTTTGTTGATGGATTAGATTCTTCTTATAATGTAACAGTTAAGGATGGAAAAGTAGAAATTACTATTCCTGCAATGACTGGAAGAATGATGACAAGTACTAACGTTATAAAGCTACCAGAGGCAGTTAGTAAGGTTACAGGTACAGAAGGAAATGGAGAAGTAACTTTAAAATGGGATTCTGTAAAGGGAGCAAAGGAATATAAAGTTTACTCTTCAAGCTTCAAAGGAAGTTTACAAACAGAGATTATGACAGTAGAAAATACTGAACTTACAGTTGATGGATTAACAAATGGTAATAGATTATACTTTGCAGTAAGTGTAATAGATAAAGATGGAAATGAATCACTTTTAACTTGGAGTGATGAATTAACTCCTCATTCAGAAATTACATGGCTTGGAAATCTTAGTGATGTAGATGCAGAAACTGTTGATATATCAACAGCTATAAATGTTAATGCTGAAGTATATATTGAAAATATATCTAATGAAGAAGGTGTTTCAACAGGTTTAGTTGGAAGATTATTAGTTAAATATCCAGGAGATAAAGACTTTACTGTAGTAAAGGGAAGTTATGCTGGAGAATCTGGAGATAATGACTTATTTAGCGCTTCATTTATAGCAAATAAAGCAGGAAAATATGAATATAAATATGAATTTACTACAAAAGGAACTTATGGATTTAATGATGTAGATTCAATAAAATCAACAGAAACAAAGACTTTTGAGTTAGCAGTAGTTAATGATGGAGTACCAGCAGAAGCAATTAAACTTGAAACTCCAGAAGAACAATCAGGAGAAGTAAATTTAAATTGGACTGTTGAGGGAGAAAATAATATTGCTTTATATGAAATTGTAAGAGATGGAGTTGTAATTGCAAGAATTCAAGATGGTTCTATTGTTTCTTATAAAGATACAGATGTAAAAAATAAAACAGAATACAAATATGAAGTAATTGCTTATACAAATGGAGGAAATGCTGTTAAATCAAATAGTGTTTCAGTAACTCCAGATTTAGTAATGGTTGAAGTAACATTCAAGCTTAAAGCACCTTCATATACACCACTAGATGCAACTATAACTATGCCAGGTGCAATGAATGGATGGGATGTAGGTGCTTGGGAAATGAGTAGAAATGGAGCAGTAACAACTGACTGGACTTATACTATATCTGTTTTAGAAGGTGAAACTATTGAGTATAAGTATGTTAAAGGTGGTAGTTGGGATCAAGAGGCTTTAATGAACTATTCTAATCCTAAAGCTGCAAATCAAAGTAAGTATGGATGTACAACTGGTGAAGGTGGAAATGAAAAAGTTGTTGTTGTAAATCAAGGCGATGGAAAAATGCTAGTTGAAAATGAAGTTGTAAGATGGAAGGATATGCCTGTAGTAGTTTTAGATCCATCAACAGGAAGCTATACAAAAAATGAAACAATTACAGTTAGAGGTAACTCAATGTTAGATCCTAACTTAACAATAAATGGAGAGCCTGTTGTTGTTGATGAAAATGGTAATTTTGCACATGAAGTAAAATTAAATGTTGGTAAAAATGATATAGCAATTCATATTGAACCAACAGAAGAAAATAAAAATAATCCTGATATCTTTAACAATAATGAAGAAGCTATTGGATTTGCAACTAAGGATTTAAATTTAGAAATTACTAGATTAGGAGAAGGAGAAGAAATTCCAGGTCCAGTAATTAATGTAGAGGATAAGACTATTAAGTTAGGAGATGTATTTAATCCATTAGATGGTGTAACAGCAGTTGATGCTTCAGGTAATGATATTACTGAAAAAGTAGAAGTTGTAGAAAATACTGTAGATACTTCTAAAGAAGGAGAATACAAAGTAGTATATAAAGTTGTTGATGATAATGGAAAAGAAGCATCAAAAGAAATAAAAGTAACTGTAGCAAAGGATGGAGAAGTAGAAGAGCCAGGTGAAGATGATGATTCTAATAAACCTGGAACTGGTACAGAACCTGAAGATGGAAATAACAATGATAATAGTAGCAACAATAATACTACTAATAATAACGATAATACTAATAATAAACCAGGAATTATACCTCAAACAGGAGGAACTAATACAATTTATTATATAATTATTGCATTAGTATTAGTTGCTGGAGGAGTGTATTTTACATTCAGAAAGAAAAAATCAAGCTAATTTATTAATTTATATTTAGCAATTAAATGTCAATAAGATTAATTTCTTGTTGGCATTTTTTTGTTTTAATTTTATATTTGGTGATGATGTTATAGTTGGACATATGGCTTTTGACACAGTTTTAAATGATGCTAGTATATGATTTGATAATAATAAGATTACTATACTTGCTAATAGAACAGTAGATGTAAATGTAACAGTGAATGTTGAAGAAGGAACAGTATCAAAAGGAAAATGCGAATATTAAGTTAAAAAAATATAAAATAATTTACCTTTTTCTATATATATAATAAAATATAGGTAAATAAAATAATTTTATATCCAGAATCTGTTAAGCTGATATGAAAAAATAGCTTGATTTTTCATAGAATTGCTCGCTCTTTGAAAATTATATAAGTTTGAATATTTTATTGTATGGCAAACAAGCCTGCAATAGTATTGATTTTTTGCAGGTTAAATAGAGGTATTAAGTTTAATTAAAATGCTGAAAACCAAGAGTTTTTAGCAAAGCTATCGCTAGCGAAGCCGGCAACTTCTGCTGGAGTACAGTTATTTAATGAGCCATGTGGCCTAATAAAATTATAGTGAAAGATAAATAAATATATTAAGTTATTCGCCTTTTCAAAAGAGTTAAAACCTTTTTTAGCTTTATACCAAGCTTTAAAAGTCTTATTGAATGACTCAATTAAGTTGTTATTTGTATCACTAGACATAGGTGCTACAGGAACGTGTTTGGTATTAGGTAATACCGTAGCGGCAGCTTCGTTATACGAAGGTAGTCTATCGGTTATAAAGTAAGTTGGTTCACCACAATTTTTAGCTTCATTTATTAGTGCATAAGCTGAATCAGAACTTCTAGACTTAGTTAGATGAAATGCTAGAATAAATCTAGTTTCAGAATCAATAGCTA